>Ga0208880_1000120_pt1 | contig 16515 bp, 14 predicted proteins | sample Knorr_S23_td_Sur_FD_185606 | JGI IMG/M metagenome (GOLD analysis project Ga0208880, IMG submission 185606) | Marine microbial communities from Southern Atlantic Ocean transect - Knorr_S23_td_SurfaceB_ad_5m_LV_B (SPAdes) (version 2) | ecosystem: Environmental > Aquatic > Marine > Oceanic | place...
GTTCTAAGATCCTCTATATAGTGAAGGTTGTTCAGCGCGATTCCAAGCAACTGTAGTCTGCCCAAACTGGCAGTGTCTTTGATTTTATTTGAAATTTCACTGTGCTCAGCACCACATTCAATCAGATGTGCTACCACTTTATGGGTAGTCGGGGTGACTGAAGGGAATCGAAAAGAACCTGTATCTGTCAAGATACCCACATACAATGCTGTCGCAATGTTTTTATCTATTAGGTCGGATTGTCCCATAGTGCTTATCAGGTGATAAACCAACTCACAAGTAGAGCCTATTTCAGGATAAGAAATGAGTAGGTCTGCAAAATCTTCTGGGTCACGATGGTGATCGATGATGATTTTTTTGGCTTTACAATCACCAATAAAATCGCCCATGTCTCCGATTCGTTTCAATGAGTTGAAATCAAGGACAAAAATAGAATCAGCCTGCAATAGGTGCTTTTGAGCAACCTCGGGGCTGTCTTCATAAATCAATACTTCATCACTGCCCGGAATCCACTTTAAAAAGTTAGGATAATGGTCAGGGCTAATGACAGTGGCCGTGTGTCCAATTTTTTCTAACAAAATTTTCCAACCCAAACAGCTTCCCATTGCATCGCCATCAGGACTTTTATGGGGAACAATAACTGTTTTTTGCGGATTTTCTAAAAGAGATTTTAGTGCTATGTTTTGCTCAATTTTCATCCGTGCTAAGATACACAATGATTGTATGTGGTTATACACATTACATTTTGTATTTTTGGTTGTGCTATTAAATCCTTGAATGAGACCTCGTGCGCATTAATTTTTTTAAACAAAGACAGAATCGGCGTTACAATTACACTCCGCGCTATTTTAAGGGGAAAAAAGATGAAAATCCTTTTGATTTTGATTCTCCATTTTCCAAGTTTCGAGACATGCCTAATTCGAACGACTTTGGTGCCCATTGGCGCGAAGCTCGATCACAAAGTAGAAACAGAGGGAATAGGGGCGTTAGTAAACCGTTTTTGTTGATTTTATCTGTCTTGGTTTTATTGGCGCTGTATGTCCTAGACTTTGATCTTTCTATTTTTAAAAAATAACCATGGCCAATCGTATTGAGTTATTGCCAGATCACGTGGCCAATCAAATAGCTGCTGGAGAAGTGGTTCAACGCCCTGCTTCTGTAGTTAAGGAGCTTTTAGAAAATGCAATAGATGCAGGTGCGCAACACATCAAACTTATTGTTAAAGATGGAGGGAAAACCCTAATTCAAGTTATTGATGACGGTCAAGGGATGACAACCTCCGACGCTCGTATGTGTTTTGAGCGTCACGCTACATCCAAAATTCGAAAAGCAGAAGATCTTTTCGAACTCACAACCAAGGGCTTTCGTGGCGAAGCACTGGCCAGTATTGCTGCCATTGCACAAGTGCGTTTACGCACCAAGACCAAAGACGATGAGTTAGGAACTGAAATCAGTATTGACGGCTCTGAGGTTCAAGACCAACAAGCTGTTGCTACTGAAATAGGATGCTCTTTAGCAGTTAAAAACTTGTTTTATAACATACCAGCACGTCGCAATTTTTTAAAATCAGACGCTGTTGAGTTGCGCCATATCATTGATGAATTTCAACGCGTGGTTTTGGTTCACTTTGATTTGGGTTTTAGCTTCTACAATAACGATGATTTGTTATTCCAACTGGAGCCGACCAATATGCGCCAACGGATTGTTCAAGTTTTTGGTAAAAACACCAATGAAAAATTGGTTCCAGTCGATGAAACCACTGATGTAGTTCAACTCAAAGGTTTTGTTTATAAACCTGAATTTTCTAAAAAATCCAGACAACAACAGTTTTTTTTCGTCAACAATCGCTTTGTTAAAAGCCCTTATATGCACCATGCGATTTTGAGCGCTTTTGATGGGCTGTTGGCACCCAATATGCAACCAGGCTATATCGTTTATATCAATGTTCCCCCTCAAACAATTGACATCAATATTCATCCAACAAAAACAGAAGTTAAGTTTGAGGATGATCATACCCTTTATGCTATTTTGAGATCTGCTCTAAAACACAGCCTCGGGCAGTTTAGTATTGCACCGAGTTTGGATTTTGAACACAGTCAAGAGCTTGATGTTCCTGTAGGATCTCCACCCCCAAAAAGGGCACCTCGTGTGGAGGTTGACTCAGATTTTAATCCATTTAAGAACGCATCTCAACCCCAACAATCATGGGCTAGCTTATATGAAGGCTTAGAAAACGTTTCAATCCCTTCGAGCTCATCTTCACTTTTTGAGAATGAAACCCTTCAGCACCACGCACCCACTTTTCAATTTCGTAACAAGTACATTATTTCGACTACCAAATCGGGTTTATTGATGATGCATCAAGGTAGAGCTCATAGGAGGGTTTTGTATGAATCTCTATTACAACAGATAGATTCCCGTAGTGTTCCTGCTCAAATGCTTGCTTTTCCGATCCATTTTTCGATGAATCAAAGTACACTCTCTTTGTTTTTGCCGCATCAAAAAGATCTTGAATTAATGGGTTTTGCTTTTGGGGAAATTGATGCGGAAGGTTTAGAAATAACAGCTGTTCATAGCAGTATTACAGTAGATCAAATCCCTGCTTTTTTGGAGTCTTTGCTAGATGATTTACAACATCAGCCCAAACCAGACAATCAGGATTTAAAAGAATACCTTGCCAAAATTGCTTCAAAATTTGGTTCGATACGTTCGGGTGTTGAACTACATGCTGCTGCTCAAACAGGCTTGATAGATGATCTTTTTGCATGTCAAACTCCTGATCGTTGTCCAGATGGAACTCCTATATTTGTTATTCTTACATCCGAACAAATAGATAAAAAGTTTCATACATGAGGAGTCTGCCAGAAATCATCAAACAGTTGATCATAATCAATGTACTGTTTTTTGTAGGGTCTATTTTTATAGATAATATAGCTTACGACTTGTTGGCCTTACACTACCCAAAAAACGATCTGTTTCAACCTTGGCAGATTGTTACCCATATGTTTATGCATGGCGGTTTTAATCATATTTTATTCAACATGTTTGGGTTGTGGATGTTCGGTGCACCACTTGCCCAGATGTGGGGTAAGAATAAGTTTTTGTTTTTTTATTTTTCAACAGGTTTTGGAGCTGCAGCCCTTCAATTGCTTATGTATCACTATCAAATAGAAGACATCGTTAATCAACTTATTCAGGATGGTTATACCCGCAGCGCAGTCTATGACATGCTTGCCAACAACCAAACGATCTTTAATGTAAAAATGGTGGGTGCTTCAGGCGCTTTGTATGGGGTTTTAGTAGCTTTTGCATTTCTCTTCCCAAACGCTGAGCTAATGCTTATCTTTTTGCCCATTCCTATAAAGGCAAAATATTTTGTGCCACTTCTTTTGTTGAGTGATATGTTTTTTGGGTTTACTTCTTATTCGATGGGCCCTATTGCACATTTTGCGCATTTGGGTGGTGCGGTTACTGGTTTTGCTATGATGTGGTATTGGAAAAAAAAGCAGTTTAAGAATAATCGTTGGGATTTATGACGTTTATACAACAAATAAAATATAGATATGCACAGTTTTCTGTAGTTGAACGACTGATTTCAGTGATGGTTTTGTGCTTTATCATTCCTTTTTTATTGCGCACCGTTTTTTTTCTTTTTTCTGTTCCAATGGATGGTTTTTTCTCTTGGTTTCAGCTCTCTTCCCGTTTAGATCTGTTACTCATCCGCCCATGGACGTCTATTACTTATGGTTTTATGCATTCTGGACTGGGACATATTTTTTGGAATATGTTGCTGTTGTATTACGCAGGGCGCATGATGGTTAATTTGTTTAAGCCCCAATTGGTTGTCAATACCTTTTTTATAGGAGTTCTTTTTGGCGGACTTGTTTATGTTTTTTCTTACAATTTTTTCCCAGCTTTCTCAGGTCAAACGCCTTATTTGCAAGGATCTTCAGCGGGTGTAATGGCGGTATTGATTTTTATGTGTACTTACATGCCCCAACAAGAAGTTCGTCTGTTGTTTTTTAATGTTAAGCTTATCTACATCGGTTTGTTTTTTATTATACTTGATTTGATTCAAATACCAATATCCAATGCCGGAGGTCATATGGCACACTTAGGTGGTGCATTGTGGGGCTATCTCTATCAAAAAAATTATTCCCGTGGGAACGATATTGGTTCTTGGTTTTCAAAAGGAGTACATTTTTTAAAGCAATTTTTGTTTGCCAACAAAAAGCCCCTGGAGAAAGTATATAAATCAACAAAAAATAAATCTTCAAAAACACCTCCAAAACACAACCAAGAAAAGATTGACGCAATCTTAGACAAAATAAGTAAGTCTGGATATGCTAGTTTGACCAAGGAAGAGAAAGAGTTTCTCTTTAAAGCGGGTAAATCTTAGTTTTTAAATTCAAAAAAACTAAACACACACCCCCCATATTTTCGCTGTTCAACAAAAAGAGACTCTGCTGAAAAATTGAGTTGTTCGCCATGCTCCAAAACAAAAAGACCATTGGCTTCAAGGAGTTTATTTTCTGATAGAATGTTTACAATCTTTTGAAAGGTTTCTTCAGCCAAAGCATAAGGTGGGTCAGCAAAAATAATATTGTATTTGCTCCTGCATTTTTCTAAATATTGTATGCAGTTTTGGCGATATACCCTCAAAGGTAGGTCAAGTTCTTTGGCGGTTTGAGTAATGTATCTAGCACAACCCGCATGTTGATCTACAGCTGTGACCTCTGTTGCCCCCCTCGAACAAAACTCGTAACTAACACTCCCTGTTCCGGCATATAGATCTAAAATGTGACTGGTTGAAAAATCGAATTTTTGATTCAAAATACTAAACAGTGCTTCACGAGCGCGATCTGTTGTTGGTCTGACAGGAAGATTCTTTGGGATATGAAGCCTTCTTCCTCGATGTTTTCCTGCTATGATTCGCATGCTGGAGTTTGAAAAAGAAGTAGGTGTTGGTGGGGGTGAAGTAAAGACAGGTTTTTATAATTCACGTCAGGATTCATGACTAGAACATCAAAGTTCTCATGATAGTCAAAAATCAGTTTTTGAAAAGAATCATTTTCAGAAGTTTTGCCACTTAGCCAAAGAGTTGATTTCGATAATTTATGGCTTTTTCGCACCGCTAAGGTGTAATACAAAAGGTCTGTTTCGTTCGTCCATGAGAAGGCATTATAAAATTCCAGTCGCTTATTTTTGAATACCATACAATATGCAATTCCAGCTTCTATATGTAAGGACCAGGTCATTTTCTGACTTTTTATGCTATTGCTAACAACATAGTGAGCAAGTACTGAGCTCGCATGGAAATAGGAAAACCTACCAAAAGCGTCAAGCAACATATTGTTAACATTAACAAATGGAACATATACATTGACCGCATCGATCGCATCTACATTGTCATAAGTGATAAAGTCTGTCGGCCTTAGGTCAATATGATGATTGAGATAAGTTTCCATTTTGGTGTCATCAAACAATGGTTTGGGAACAAATGCGGACAGTGAATTGCTGATGCATACCGAAACTTTTAAAAAACTTCTGTCAAGGATTCCACTTTCAGAAAGTTTTGATTTGATAGCTTCATGAAGTTTATCTACAGAAACCTCATTTTCAAACTCAAAATGTTTAAGTTCTTTTGCTTCTCCTGTTGTTGTTTCATAAACCAAAAAAGAAAGTCCACCCTGACGAATCAGCATGGACAATGCAGGTCTTTTTGCGTTTGTATGGTTATTCTTTATTGGCATCATATATAGTGGGCCAGTTGCCACTGGTGCTGACATCTGTCAGTGAGCCGATGATGATCTCTGGACCATTCACACCATCTACAGAGACCAGCGCTTTTTCTTGAGCCAACAGGTATTGATCTTGGTCATATAAAACAACATCCTTAGCTACTTTAGCTTCAAAGACAGGAACGCGGTAACCGTTTTTATCCAAAATATCTGCTTTCATGGTGAATTGAGCTTCGACTCCATCAATTGGGACATTCATCATGGTTTTGTATCTGTTAGAATCCCCAAATAGAGAATCCTTGACAGAGGCAAAGCCAAGAGTGTCAACCACAACGACCTCGCGTAACATGTCAATACGGTATACTCGATCGTATTCAAGGTAGCTCGAATCTCTTTTTTCAACCAATACATATTGAGCAGAATCAACAAATGAGACCAGACTTTCAAAGTCTTGCGCATAATAGCCATGAACACTTTTGTGTGCTACTTGAGCACTGCCTATGTCCTTTAGGCTTGAAATAACTTGAGTGTATCGCTCCGTTTTGGTTTTGTTAAAAGCGATTGGCTCGTTGATTGAGTCATAAATTTGGTAGGAGAAAAAGACAATCAATATCCAAAGAAAGATTTTTAATTTGGTTTTCATGATAGGTAATTCATTTGAATGCAAACAAAACTACAATTTTTTTTACATTGATAAACCCAAACCAACTACTTTTACTCTATTGAATCAGTAATGAAGTTATTTCAACAAATAATTAAGCATTTTCCATACGAGCCAACGAGTAGCCAGCACCTATCGATACGTCTTTTTTCATCCTACTTAGCCTCTCGAAAGTCCGGAGATGTTTTTTTGCTTAAAGGGTATGCTGGAACAGGAAAAACAACTTTGATCGCCACATGGATGAAATCTTTAAAACCCCTTGGTTATAAAGTGGTTCTGATGGCACCAACAGGAAGAGCAGCCAAAGTGATGTCTGCTTACTCATCCTCCAAAGCCTATACAATTCATAAGCGCATTTATTTTGCACAACAAAACAAACAAGGAGCTATCAAGTTTAAGCTACAAAAAAATAAGCACCGAAAAACCATTTTTATTGTTGATGAGGCTTCTATGATTTCCGACAATCAACAGTTTTCAAAGTTGTTTGAAAATGGATCTTTGCTCAATGATTTGATTGAATATGTATCTGCAGGAGAATCTTGTAAATTGGTTGTGGTGGGAGATACCGCTCAGTTGCCCCCAGTAAAACAAGAATTAAGTCCTGCGCTAGACAAACATTTCTTGGAGAACTCTTTTCAATTAGAGGTTCACGAAGCAGAGTTGAGTGAGGTGGTCCGGCAAGTGGCTGATTCTGGAATTCTGCTCAATGCGACCGCATTACGAAAAATCATTCAATCAGGAGTTGCATCTCCGTTTGTGTTTCAGTTGCCTCAAACTGCTGATGTTGTTCGTATGCAAGACGGTTTTGAAATACAAGGGGCTCTTGAAGACGCTTATCGAGACGTAGGTCGAACAGACACTTCGATTATTGTTCGTTCTAATAAACGGGCTAATCTTTACAATCGACAGATCCGAAATCAAATTATGGGTCTAGAAGACACCTTAGCTACCGGTGACTTGCTCATGGTAGTAAAAAACAATTACTTCTGGTTACCAACAGATAGTTCAGCTGGTTTTATTGCAAATGGCGACGTATTGGAAGTGTTGCGTATTAAGGCTTTTAAAGAACTTTATGGTTTCCGTTTTGCTGAAGTTCATGTCCGTTTGGTAGATTATGAAGACCAAGCTCCTTTTGATACCGTACTTGTGCTAGATGCTTTAGATTCAGAAACCCACGCACTAACCAACGAACAATCCAATCGGCTCTACACCGAGGTAAGGCAAGATTATGCCCACTTGCCTCAGTACAAACAATATGTACAAGTTAAGAAAAACCCTTTTTTTAACGCCTTACAGGTTAAGTTTGCCTACGCCGTTACTTGTCACAAAGCACAAGGTGGTCAATGGAAGCGCGTCTTTGTTGAGCAGCCATATCTACCAGAGGGTCCGACTGTTGCATATTATCGTTGGTTGTACACGGCTATCACCCGTGCATCAGAAAAGTTGTACCTAATTGGATTTGGAGAAGATTACTTCTTCAAAGATTGAATTATTGTATTTTCGCTTTATGAATGTAATTGCTGCCATTCCTGCCCGATATCAAGCCAGTCGTTTTCCAGGAAAACTTTTGGCTGATTTAGCTGGCAAACCTGTGATCCAACACACCTATGAAGCAGTAAAAGCTTCTGGGCTATTTTCTAAAGTTTATGTAGTTACAGACAGTGATGATATCGAAAGAGTTGTGCGAGGCTTCGGCGGTCGTATCATTCGAAGTATCAGGGAGCATCAATGTGGGAGCGATCGCATCGCTGAAGCCATGATTGATATCCATGCTGATGTGGTCATCAATGTACAGGGTGATGAGCCCTTTATCCACGCAGATAGTTTGTCAGATCTTATTGATGTATTTGCAAATGACCCGAATCATAATATAGATTTAGCCTCATTGATGATTCCATTAAAAGATGATATAGAAAACCCCCATGTAGTCAAAGTGATTACAGATCTGAAAAACAGAGCTCTATATTTTTCTCGTGCTGCGATTCCTTTTTTGAGATCAACGGATTCTGATGCTGTTTATCATAAACATGTAGGTGTCTATGCATTTCGTAAAAAAGCACTTTTGGATTTTTATAACCACCAACCAACCCCTTTAGAAAAGGCAGAGAAAATTGAAGCCATTCGCTACTTGGAGCTTGGAAAAACCATCCAAATGGTAGAAACTTCATTTGAAGGCGTGGGGATCGATGTGCCTGAAGATTTAGAAACGGCCAAAAAACTCCTTTCCTAAGACATGCTGTGAAAGACGTTTTGTACGTCATCGTCCTCCTCAATCATTTCTATCAACTTTTCAACTTCTTCAATTTGAGTTTCATTTAAGCTTTTGGTTGTAGTCGGAATACGATCAAAACCTGAGGATAGAATTTCGATGTTACGGTTTTCCAATTCTTTTTGAATGGTTCCAAAACTTTCGAATGGACCATACATTAAAATACCGTCTTCATCGACAAATACTTCTTCCACTCCAAAGTCAATAAACTCCAGTTCTATCTCCTCAGGATCCAATCCTTGTGGATTGATTCTGAAGTTACAAGTATGATCAAACATAAACTCTACCGAACCAGAAATACCTAAACTGCCATTACACTTATTAAAATAACTGCGAACATTGGCGACCGTTCTGTTGTTGTTGTCTGTAGCTGTTTCTACAAGAACAGCAATGCCATGAGGAGCATAACCCTCAAAAAGAACCTCTTTGTAATTTTCAGTGTTTTTATCAGATGCTCGTTTGATCGCCCGCTCAATATTGTCTTTGGGCATATTGGCTGCTTTGGCATTTTGAATTACAGCCCTGAGTCTGGAGTTGCTTTCAGGGTAGGGACCACCTTCTTTAACAGCAATGACAATGTCTTTACCAATGCGGGTAAATGTTTTGGCCATGGCAGACCATCGTTTTAGTTTTCTGGCCTTCCGAAATTCAAATGCACGTCCCATTTTATATGTTTGCGCAAAGATAATAAGCTTATTGATATCCAATCAAACTCATTCGGGCGAGTGAAGACCTAAGCAATCGGATAGTACTTGTTCAGAGTTAAATTGTAAGTACTTGGGTAGTTTGTTGTCTCTCTGTAGCATTGCCAAATAACGATCGCTGTTTGAACTGTATACGTGTTTCCAAATAGGGCTCAGATCGCCTATCCCTGTCACCAATTTTTCCACAAATTCATTATGGTGTATCACATCTTTGCTGCCCAAATGAAAAATTCCAGTTTTATTTCTGTTGATTAGATAATGTACCTGTCTTGTGAGTTGTCGATCACTGGTGACATTGATGATGGAATTTGGATAGATTTCGATGGGAATGCGTTCAGAAAGTTGAGTCTTGATCTCTTTTACTCTCGGAGATTGGGCACCAAACACCATGGGCAACCTCAGTATGACCCAAAGTTTTTTAGGCATACGCATGATCCGATTTTCAATTTTGATTTTTAGCCTACCATAGATGCTTTCGGAAAGGGTTTTGTCGTGCTCATAACTAGGATAATTGGTAAAAGCATCAAATACGTTGGCAGATGATAAGAAAATCAGCTTGATGTTGTTTTTACTGCAGTGCTCTGATAGGATGTCATGAAATATGATTTGCTCTGCAAAATCACTCCTCAATGCACTGATGATAATGGTGGGTCTGAGTTGTTTAATAATATGTATCGGTGACTCTGTTCTTAAATCGAAAGGGCAAAAACGTTGGTTGTTTTCAAAAGCTGACTTAAAACAAAAAGTTCCATATACGTCAAAATATGGGTCTAGCTCTCTAAACAGGCGATGACCAATAAAACCACTGCCACCAAAAATGAGTATGCGTTCCATCAGCTTTTATAAAAAGGTAGCGATGAAATGGTTGCTTGTATGGGTTTGTTACGAATTTCGATATGGATTTCAGTGCCTTTTATACTTTGGTCTCGGTTTACATAACCCATGCCAATCCCTTTCCCTAGGCTAGGGGATTGTGTGCCGGATGAAACATGCCCGATTTTATTACCATCAGCATCCAATATAGGGTAACCTTTTCGAGGGATTCCACGGTCGTTGAGTATAAAACCTACCCTTTTTTGTTGGGTGCCATTTTCTTTTTCTTCTTTTAGCTTGTCACTATTTATAAAAGACTTTGAAAACTTGGTACACCAACCCAGTCCTGCTTCAATAGGAGAGGTCGTTTCATCTATGTCATTTCCATATAAACAATACCCCATCTCTAATCGAAGTGTATCTCTTGAAGCAAGACCACAAGGAGTTACGCCCATTCCAATCAAAGTCTCCCACAGCTTGGTCAAGTCTTTGTTCTTTACATAGAGTTCAAAACCTCCTGATCCGGTGTAACCAGTGGCGGAAATCAGTACATTTGAAATTTGACAAACCGTACCAAATTTAAACTGATAAAAAGGGATTTCGCTTACTTTTGAATCAGTAATTTGTTGAAGTATGTTCACAGCATTTGGACCTTGAAGAGCCAACAGCCCTAAAGCGTCAGATGCGTTTTCAAGAATTGCTCCAAAAGGTACATTGTTAGTTGTTAGCCAATTCCAATCTTTTGAAATGTTGGCACCATTAACAACCAACATATATTCGTCTTCCTTTAATTTATAAATAATCAAATCGTCAACGATACCTCCACTTTTGTTGGGCATGTATCCATATTGTGCCTGACCAAGCTTTAGTGTCGATAGGTCATTGCTAAATACAGTTTGCAAAAAAGGAAGTGCTTTTGGTCCTCGGACAAAAAACTCACCCATATGAGACACGTCAAAAACCCCAACATCATCTCGTACTGCTAGATGTTCTTTTAAAACCCCTTGATATTGTACGGGCATTTCAAAACCTGCAAAAGGGACCATCTTTGCCTTTAGGCCAACATGTTGATCGTGAAGTGGTGTTTTTTTCATTTGGGCTTTTTTCAAAAATAATAGGAATTTGCTTAATTTGAACCAAATAACAAAAATGTTGCGAACATCTTTTTTAATGTTCTTTTTCGTTCTATCGACTGTTGCTCAAGTCGATGTTAAGGGTTTTTTGGGAACTGATTTTCATCGTGAACGTCGCCAAAAACTCATAGAGCAAATGCCAGAAAACAGTTTTGCTGTTTTGTTTTCAGCGCCCATTCGTAACCGATCCAATGATGTAGACCACCCTTATCATCAAGACCCTAATTTTTATTATTTGACAGGTTTTAAAGAACCACATGCTGCTTTGATCCTTTTTGACCAAGCTGTAGAAATGGGTGCAGAGATCATTCAAGAAATTTTGTTCGTTCCTGATCGAAACCCACTCTATGAGTTATGGGAAGGGGAGCAGCTTGGTCCAAAGCGTGCAAAAAAAATGTTGGGTTTCCAAAAGGTGGTATCTACTTCTGAATTTGATGCTTTTACGGCTTCAATGATGGGCTTTTCACATGTTCTTCATATCAATCTATTAGACGATGTGAGAGATCACCCAAACACCCCCCTAGATTTGTATTCTCTTATACAATCATTTAAAAAAAACATCTTATTTAATCCTATTGAGGGAGCATTAAAAAACAAGATGCTAGAAATAAACACCCATTCACTTGCTGAAATTTTATCTTCACTAAGGGAGCAAAAAACACCTGAAGAAATAAGCATGCTTAAAAAAGCAATTTCAATTTCCGTAGTAGGTCAAATTGAAGTGATGAAGGCCATGGATACCCATATGTCTGAAAGAGAAATCCAAGGAATTCACGAATTTGTTTTTCGAAAATATGGTGCCAAACACCAAGGATATCCCTCTATTGTAGGCGCTGGTAACCATGGATGTGTACTACATTATACTCATAACACTGCAGATCCCGTTGGCGACAATCTTGTGTTGATGGATGTGGGTGCTTCTTATTATGGTTATACGGCAGACATTACAAGAACCATTCCTGCCAATGGTTTGTTTAATGAGCAACAGGCTGCTATTTATAACATTGTATTAGATGCTCAAGAATCAGCCATAAATGCAGCTGTTGTTGGTGCACCTTTTTCTAGTCCAGGAAAAGTAGCTAGAAATGTTATTGAAAAAGGCCTAATTGATTTAGGAATTATCATAGAACCCAATGAGGTTCAACGCTATTTCCCTCATGGAACATCTCATTATATTGGTTTGGATGTCCATGATCCAGGAACTTATGGAACCCTTAAAAGCAATAGTGTCATAACAATTGAGCCAGGAATTTATATTCCAGAAAATAGTCCATGTGATCCCAAATGGTGGGGTATTGCAATTCGTATAGAAGATGACATCCTTATAACAAATGAAGGTCCGGTAAATCTTTCTGAAGCTGCACCAAAAACGATTTCAGATATTGAACAAATGATGCAACAACCCAGTGCATTAGAAGATTTTATTCTTCCCGAGTTGGATTTATGACTTGACCAAAATCGCCTTCAAATCCTCGTATGATTTTACGGATTTTTTTGTGGATTTTTTATCCATGATGTCTTGTATCTGCTTGGGGATCTCAATCTTTTGTTTTAAAGTTTGTTCAACAACGTCTAAAAATTTCACAGGGTGTGCTGTCTCTAAAAACACCCCTTGAACATCGGGATAAGACTTCATATACTCCTTCAATCCTAGATAGCCCACAGCACCATGAGGATCAGTAATGTAGTTGAGATCTATATAAACTTCTGTCATGGCACTACGTGTTTCCTTGTCTGAAAATGCATAGGCAGAGCAAATGGTTTTTAGTTTAAACAGGTCGTAGTTAAATAGTTTTTGAATTCGTTCAAAATTACTAGGGTTTCCTACATCCATGGCATTTGATATGGTCTGAACTGAGGGCTTTGGGCTAAATACACCCGCTTCCATATAACGTGGAAAAGTGTCATTGGTATTGGTGCTTGCTATAAAATGAGCAATAGGCAATCCCATCTTGTGAGCGACCAATCCAGCACATATATTACCAAAATTTCCACTTGGTACTGAAAAAACATAAGGAACAGGAGTTCGTTTCTTCATCAGGTCTTGAACAGCAAAAAAATAGTAGAATGACTGCGGTAGCCATCTTGCTACATTGATTGAATTTGCAGATGTAAGATTTCTATACTGTTTTAAAGAAGGATCTAAAAATGCGGTTTTAACCATCTCTTGACAGTCATCAAAAGTTCCTTCTACCTCTAGAGCTGTAATGTTTTTACCCTGTGTGGTAAGTTGAAGCTCTTGGATGGCACTTACTTTTCCTTTGGGATACAAGATGATCACTTCAATCCCTGGAATCCCATCAAAACCACTTGCAACAGCGCCTCCTGTGTCGCCAGAAGTAGCTACCAAAACCGTTACTTTTTCGTCGTTATTTTTGTTAAAATGCCCTAAACACCTGGCCATAAATCGACCTCCTACATCTTTAAACGCCATAGTAGGGCCTTGAAATAGTTCTAATGTTGATACATTATCATTCAGGTGAACCAAAGGGAAATCAAAACAGAGCGTTTCTTTAATAATTTGCTTGAGGTCTAGTTCTGGAATTTCATCTCCTATAAACTGAGAGATCACTTCAAAGGCAATATCTTCTTTGGACATTTGCAAAAAACCATCCCAGAAAGTGTCTGGAAGTGGTTTTATGGTTTCAGGAAAAAACAAGCCTCTATCTGGAGCAAGTCCCATTCGGACAGCCTTCTCAAAGTTTACAGGGGGGGTATTGTTGTTGAGACTGAAAAATTTCATTTATTTTTTGGTTCTATAAATTGAACACCATTTGGGTTGATGGGGCATATATGGATTTCATATGGTACACCAATTTTGTCATATACCTCTGCCATAGACTTGGCTACAAGGTGTGCGTTGGTCATTCCTTTTGAAAGTGCAAATACTGAGGGCCCAGATCCTGAGATTCCACAGCCCAGGGCTCCAGCTTGTGTTGCATTTTCTTTGAGTTGATCAAATCCAGGAATGAGCATAGCACGAGCAGGTTCAACGATTTCATCTACCAATGATCTGCTGATTAGATCATAATCTTCTTGGTATAAACCACTTACAAGTGCTCCCACATTAGCCCATTGGTTGATTGCTTTTTTGAGCGGGATTTTATTATGGAGTACAGCTCGAGCATCAGCAGTTTTCACTTCAATTTCGGGATGAATTACGGTCGCTGCCAATTCCAAAGGCGAATGCAAAGGGATTACGTCCAAAGGTTCAAGAGATCTTACTAAGGTAAATCCTCCCAAAATTACTGGAGCAACATTATCTGCATGGGCGCTTCCGCATGCCAATCGTTCTCCCTCCATGGCAAAAGAAATGAGTTCAAGGGGAGAAAATGGTTCACCAAGTAATTTGTTTATACCTACAACCGCTCCTGCTGCACTGGCTGCTGAGCTGCCAATGCCACTACCTGCTTTGATGCGTTTGTCTATTTTAAGTTTAAAACCGACAGGCTCTTTATAGGCTTTTAACAAAGCCTGAGCTGCTACACCAGCAACATTTTTTTCTGTTTCTAGAGGGAGGTCTTGTCCTTTAATTTCTGTTATTCTGAAACCTGGTTTATTCGACTTTTCTAGATGCATCAAATCACCCACATTGTCGAGGCATAAACCCAGCACATCAAACCCGCAGGAAATATTAGCAATGCTTGCAGGAGCAAAAAGTGAAACACTTTCCATAATTATTGTTTTCCAATACGTATGATGTCAGCAAATATTCCAGAAGCAGTAACTTCCGCACCAGCACCAGCCCCTTTGACAATCAATGGTTGGTCTTTATAGCGGTCCGTGTAGAAAAGAACAATGTTGTCACTTCCTTCCAAATTGTAAAAATCATGACCTTCAGGTATTTCTTTCAATCCTACTTTGGCTTTTCCATCTACCAATTCAGCCACATATTTTAAACGCGCATTGTTCTTCTTGGCAGACTCATACAGAGACTTAAAATGATCGCTGTGTGCATCTAATGAAGTCAAAAAAGCTTCATTGTCCGGAGTGTCTAAACAGCTTTGTGGTAAAAAAGATTGATTCTCGATGTCGTTTAGCTCTAGAGACAACCCGCTTTCACGAGCAAGAATTAAGATTTTTCGTGCTACGTCGACTCCACTAAGGTCTATTTTTGGATCGGGCTCTGTATAGCCAGCTTCCATAGCACGTTCAACTACTTTTCGGAACGTAGTTTGATCGTTGAACTCATTGAAAACAAAATTTAAACTTCCAGAAAGAACCGCTTGAATGGTGTGTATGTTATCTCCTGAAGCTATCAGATTGTTTAAAGTGTCGATTACAGGCAAGCCAGCTCCTACGTTGGTCTCGAACAAGTACGGCGCATTGTATTTACGCGCAAGGTGTTTTAATTTTTGGTAGTGGCTTAGTTCGTCAGCCGCAGCTATTTTATTACAGGTAACCACAGAGATGTTGTTTTCTAAATAGCGTGCATAAGTGTGCGCAATGTGTTCATTGGCTGTGTTGTCTACGAAAATAGAGTTGCGTAGATTAAATTCTTTAGCTGTTTCGTAAAAAGCATCAGAGTCTGCTTTCACTCCTTTTTCCAGGGCATCTTTCCAGTCTTTAAGATTGATCCCAGACGCATTGGTTGCCATCGTTCTTGAATTCGAAAGCCCCACGACACGCACATTGAGTTTTAAGTTGTCGCGCAAGTATTTTTTTTGCTTATCGAGTTGTTCAAGAAGCTTACTGCCTACGTTTCCAACTCCTGTGATAAACAAGTTGATTTGCTTTATCTGCTCTTCAAAAAATGCTTCGTGTAAGGTGTTGAGTGCTTTTTTGGTATGTACATCATCAATAACTGCTGTAATGTTCTTCTCAGAAGCTCCTTGTGCGATGGCTTTTACATTCACGTTATTTTTACCTAGTGCACTAAACATTTTTCCGCTTATTCCTTGATGACTTTTCATCTTTTCCCCAACCAATGCAATGATAGCTAGGTTGTCTTCGACAAGTATCGGATTGATTTTATTTGATTTAATTTCGTATTCAAATGCCTCCTCGATCTTTTCTTTGGCAAAATCAGCACTCGACTTGTCAATACCAAGGCAGATAGAGTGTTCTGATGAAGCCTGAGTAATCATGATCACATTGATTTGATGTTGAGCCAAAACAGAAAGTAATTTTTTAGAGTAACCTGGAATACCAATCATTCCACTGCCTTCAAGAGTAAGTAGGGCGATGTTGTCAA
>Ga0208880_1000122_pt1 | contig 16477 bp, 20 predicted proteins | sample Knorr_S23_td_Sur_FD_185606 | JGI IMG/M metagenome (GOLD analysis project Ga0208880, IMG submission 185606) | Marine microbial communities from Southern Atlantic Ocean transect - Knorr_S23_td_SurfaceB_ad_5m_LV_B (SPAdes) (version 2) | ecosystem: Environmental > Aquatic > Marine > Oceanic | place...
TTATTTGATCATCTAGTCTAAATTCTGCTACATCATCTACACCATCAATTCCTTCGTTTACTGAATCATCTTCTGTTTTTTGCTGAGTATTATCAGATTCATTTTCATCTTTGTTATTGTTATCATTATTTTCACTGTTATTATCTTGATTTTCTTTCTTCTCCTCATTGTCTTCGTTTTCAAAAATATCCATACTTTGCAAAATCTCTGAGAATTTTGAGTTATAGGTTTCTTGATTTTCTAAGTTTTTATTTAAATATTGAATATGTCTATCAAAAGAGTCTTTAAAATCATTTTCCCAATAGCTTAATATTTTCTTTGCAGCATCATTTAGTTTTATATCAAAAAATTTTGATAATAGATAAAACTCAAAAGCATTAGTTATACTCGCATCTTCTTTTTTTTTAACTTTATCTGGATTTATTAAATTTAATCTATTTATGTAGTTTTTTTGAAAATTTGAAGATATTCCTTTTAACATAGTTGATCCGAGCATCTCATATCTTATTTTTTCTGATAAATTATATAACGATTTACAAGTTGGGTTTGTGGGATTATTTTTTTCAAATATTTTTTTGTTTGAAAACTTTCTTTTTAGGGCCTCAGAGTCAGTTTCTGCTCTAAGTTTAGTAATTTGATTTTTATCTACTATATTTTCAAGATCTGAAATTATATTTTCAAGATCTAATAATTTATTTGTCTCGTTTGATTTTGTCTTACTGCCTAAGTCTATTTTGTAATCATCAGATATTACTTTTACAGTTGAAACTAGAGCCTGCTTGAATTTTTCCTTAAAATTATCTTCTTTGTTCATCTATACTTGAACATTTATCATTGACTCTGGGAGATCCTCTCCAAAACATCTTTGATAATACTCAGCAATAGTATTTTTTTCTACCTGGTCACACTTATTTAAAAAAGTTACTCTAAAAGCATAGGAAGTATCTTTAAAAATTTCTGAATTTTCTGCCCAATGCAATACTGTTCTTGGACTCATAACGGTAGAAATATCTCCTGCCATAAATCCTTTCCTTGTTAAGGAAGCTACTTTTATCATGTTGGCTACTTTTTCTTTGCCTTTAGGATTATTTAAATTTTTATTTTTTGCTAAAATAATCTCCATTTCTTTTTCTAATGCTAAATAATTTAATGTTGTAACTATATTCCATCTATCCATTTGTCCCTGATTTATTTGTTGAGTTCCATGATAAAGACCCGTTGTGTCACCTAAACCAACTGTATTTGAAGTTGCAAAAAGTCTAAAATATTTATTTTGTTTAATTACTTTATTCTTATCTAATAAAGTAAAATTACCTTCTGCCTCTAAAACTCTTTGTATTACAAACATAACATCTGGTCTTCCTGCATCATACTCATCAAAAACAAGAGCAATTGGATTTTGTATAGACCAAGGTAGTATACCTTCCTTAAATTCTGTAACTTGTTTACCGTCTTTTATTACAATAGCGTCTTTTCCTATCAAATCTATTCTGCTTATATGACTATCCAAGTTTATTCTAATGCATGGCCAGTTTAATCGTGCTGCAATTTGTTCTATGTGAGTTGATTTTCCAGTACCATGGTATCCTTGAACTAAAACTCTTTTATTAAATGCAAACCCCGATAAGACAGCCAAAGTAGTTTCTCTATCAAACTTGTACGTTTTATCAATTTCAGGTACGTACTCAGTTTTTTTTGAAAATGCTTCGATTTCCATGTCGCTATCAATTCCAAAAGTTTGTTTAATTGATAACCTTATATCAGGTGCTTGATTTAAATTTGGTGTCAATTTTTTCCTTATATGTATTTTTTAGTTGAGTATAAGCTAAAGTAATTAGTTTTAGTTTATCTTCAAATTTTTTATCTCCGGCGTTCATATCAGGGTGGAATTTTTTTACAAGTTTTTTGAACTTCTCTTGTACTTTTTCCCATTTTAAACCAACACTTAAACCTAGAATTCCAAAGGCTTTTATGTCGTTATGATTAAATTTAAATTTGTTCATATGATTAAAATCATCATCAAACTTGATTTTATCCATTTCATCTTTCAGGGCATTATTCCAAAGCACTTTAAAAAAATTATCTGAAGAGCTAAAACTTTGTGTAGGTTTGTGCCAAGTCATGTCAGATTTTAAAAATTCCATTATTTGATGATCGTTCATGCCTGAAAAATAATTCCAATTTTTATTAAATTCCTTTACATGTTCTAAACAAAGCAGTCTAAAGTTTTTACTATTATCTTTTTCTTTAGGAGCTTTATATTGACCTTCAGCAGTACAATTATTCCAATCACAAATGTATTTCATGATATATAAGTTTAATATATGGATATTAATCAACTTTTAGAAATAGTAAAAAAAAAAATTTTAATAGAGGCTAAAGTAGAAAATATTAAAATTGAGGATAAATCTTTTCTTCACAAAAATCATAAATTTAATGACTTAAAGAAATTTCATTTAAAAATTACTATACAATCCGTAGAGTTGAAAAAATTAAACAAATTAGAATCAACAAAATTAATTTATAAAATTCTAGATTACGAATTAAAAAATTATATTCATTCTATTCAAATAATTCTAATTTAGCTGAGAATTTAAAAATTTATTTAAATTAGTATTATTAATCTGATAATTGGTAATAATTTTACCAAAATCTCTCATCAAAATTAGATTTATATTATCAGAAATATTTTTTTTATCTGATTTCATGAAATAGATTATTTTTTTGATATGTTTTTTATTAAACAAATTATTATAAGAATTATGAATTGGAATTTTTTTAATATGATTAGATATGATTTCAAATTTTTCATTAGATAAAATTTTTAAATTCTTGCTTAAAGATAATGCATTTTGTATTCCAAAAACTACCGCTTCACCATGATTAAGTTTTTTTGAAAAGTTTAATGAAGATTCATAGGCATGGGCAAAAGTATGACCTAGATTAAGTACTTTTCTAAGGTTAGATTCTTTTTCATCTTTTTGAACAATTTTTCTTTTTAATAAACAACTATTTATTATAGCTTTTTTCAAAGATTTTTTTTCTAATTTTAAAATATTAAAAAAATTTTTATTTAAAAAATCAAAATTTCTTTGGTTGTCTAAAAGACTACTCTTTAGAATTTCAGCATACCCACAGACTATTTCACGTTTAGGAAGAGATTTTAAAATTTCGATATCTGAAATTACCAAGTCAGGCTGAAAAAAACTTCCAATTAAATTTTTTCCAAATTTATTGTTAATTCCAGTTTTCCCCCCAATTGAAGAATCTACCTGCGAAAGTAAGGTTGTAGGTATATTTATAAATTTCATTCCTCTTTTATATGTACTTGCCGCATAAGCAGATACATCTCCAACAATTCCTCCTCCAAAAGCAATTAAACAGTCATCCCTGTTAAATCGTTTATTGAATAAAATGTTTTGTATTTTATCAATACTCTTTTGGCTTTTATTTTTTTCAGATGGGTTAAAAATATATGAAGCTTTAAAATTACAATTCAAATTTTTTATAATTTTTTTTTGATAATGTTTTGGAATATTTTTATCAATAATGATTAAACATTTTGAAAATAAAATTTTTTCTGATTTAATTATTTTTGAAATATTATTTAATAACTTATCCCCGATTATAATTGAGTATTCCTTTGCTTGTGTTTTTACCTTTATTTTATTCATTTTCATAATGACTAACTATTCTATTAACAATTTGTTTTTTATCTAATTTATCACAATTAATTTTATATTTTGAAGAATTATAAATTTTAGATCTTTCAATAATTAAGTTTTTAATTTCGAAGGTTTTAAGACTCATAGCTATTGGTCTTTTTTTGCTATTTTTAATTCTATTAATCAGAGTTTCATGTTTCCAATTAAGCCAGAAAGATATTGAATTTTTGAGAGTTTCTTTTCTAATTCTTGGATTTATAAATCCACCGCCACCCAACGAAATAACTCTATTTCCTTCTTTTAAATTTTGAATTGTTATTTTTTCTTCTAAATTTCTAAAATATTTCTCTCCATGATTTTTAAATATTTCAGATATTGTTTTATTTTCTTTTTCTTCAATTTTTTCATCTATATCAACAAATTCTAAATTCAACTTTCTTGATAAAATTTTTCCAATAGAAGTTTTACCAGATCCCATCATGCCGATTAATACTATATTTTTATTTGATTCCATTAGTTTCTTTATTGAAAAAACACAAATATGTCTTATTTTGAAATTAGTTAAAAGTATATGCAATTTCAAAAAAACTCAAGCTCAGGTGCATTAGCTAGTATAGGCAAACTTCTAATTAAACTTCTTTTTGTTGGAATAATTATTTTTTTAGTAACAATTCTATTAGCTAAAGTAGATTTTCCAGCTCCAAATAAGAAAATAGAAAAAGTGTTACCTAATGATAATTTTAAGACAATTAAGTAAACTATTTATAATTTTATTTACTGTTACTTATGCTTTTAAAGTTTTTTCAAATGAACCTGTGGATATATGGAATATTGAAAAAAAAAAAGAACCTGAGAATAACAGTTTAATTAATATAGAAGAGACAATTGATTTAGAAAATAATCAAGTAATTAAGATAGACCAAAAAAATGATACAATTACTGTTGACGAAAGTTTAGCTTCAAAAGAAATAAAATTAGCCGGTCTATATGATCCTGAGCAAAATAGATTATCCATTGACATGTGGAGCAATAGTGATGGAGAGAAAATTAAAGAAATTATAACAAATTTATATAATAAAAATTTATCAAGTTTTTCAGAAAAAGTGCTTGATGTTGCTTTATTAACTAATTCATATTTTCCAACAAATAATATAACTACTGACGAATTTCTCGACTTTAAATTAAACCATCTAATTTATAAAAAAGATTATAATTTGATTAAACAGTTTGTAATAAAAAATTCATCCACAAATAATACTGATAAAATTATAAGATATTACGCAGACCATTATTTATCTAACTCCGAATTAGATAATGCATGTGAAATATTTGATTATACTGGCTCTTTAAATGATAATTATTTAATAAGCTTTAAAATTTATTGCCTATTTCACCAAGAGAGAATTGAAGAAGCCCAACTACTATTTGATTTAAATACAGAGTTAGAAAACTTAGATAATTTTTTCAAAAAAAAATTTAATATTTTGATGAATTATGAAAAAGCTGATGAAACATCATCTGAAAAAAATATTCTATTTTTTCATTTATCGCACAAAACTTTAGAAAATTTTGAATATACGCCAAAACTTGAAACTCCAAAATTTATATGGAGTTATCTAGCTTCTTCTAACTTGCTTAAGGACTCCAATTTAATTGATATAGAAAATAGCGATCAAATTAAGCTCATGGAAAAAGCTACTCAAGAAGGCATTTATAACGAACAAGAGTTGTTTAGATTATATAGAAGATTCCAGTTCGATATTAATCAATTGTTAAATTATGATGATGCTTATAAGCTTTTAGAACCTTATCAAGCAAGAGCTTTACTTTATCAAAGACTTTTACTTTCTAATGATAATACGCAAAAACTAGATATTTCATCTAAGATAAAAAGATCTTTTGAAGGTGATGGTCTTCCTAATGTTTTTGATGGTGAGTTAAAGAATATTTTAAAATCAATTAGTGAAGAAAATATTCCATCAAATTTTACGACATTCTATGAACAAAATAGAGAAATAGAGGAAATTAAAGATTTAAAAATAAAATTTAATAATAAAATATTTCATCAATCAAAATTAATAAGCTACTTTCAAAATAAAGTAAGTCTTCCAGATGCCGAAAAAGAAGCTAACGATTTATTAAAAAAAATAAAAAAAGACAAAAAATATACTTTTTCAGTTAAAGATATAATGATGACAGAGTCATTAAAATCTGACGGAATTCAGATTTTAAAAAAATATGATGATTTATATGAATATAAATCAAGCATTCCATCAGATATTAACTCAATGATAGTTAACCGAGAAACTGGTTTAGTATTGTTAAAAATTGCTCAAATTACCGGCGAAGATGAAATCGAAGACTTAGACATAGAATCTATAAATTATATAGTTGGTATTTTAAATGAGCTAAAAATGGTTGATTTAAGAAATCAAATCTTATTAAAAGTTCTTCCTTTAAAAGTTTAAAATATATAATAAAATTAGGTATGGCGATTAGAACAATAATAACAGAACCAAATAAAATTTTAAGACAGAAATCTATTGAAGTGGATACAGTTGGAAAGGAAGAGCAAAAACTAATGGATGATATGCTTGATACAATGTATCATGCTAACGGTATTGGACTTGCTGCTATCCAAGTAGGTGTTCCTAAGAGAATTATCGTTATGGATATTGCTCGAAAGAATGAAAAAAAAAATCCAATGTATTTTGTAAATCCAGTTATCAAAAATAGGCATATAGATTTATCTACTTATGAAGAAGGCTGTTTGTCAGTGCCAAATTATTTTGCAGAAATTGATAGACCTAAAAAATGTGATGTTGAATATTTAGACTATAGTGGTCAAAAAAAAATTTTAAAAGCCGAAGGGTTGTTGGCAACTTGCATACAACACGAAATGGACCATCTCGAAGGAATATTATTTATTGATTACTTATCAAAACTAAAAAAAACAATGATTATAAAAAAACTATCAAAAAATAAAGAAAGACCAGATAGAATTATTGTTTAATTAATGCAAAAAAAAATTGTTTTTTTGGGTACACCAAATTTTGCAGTACCAGTTTTAAAAGAACTTAAAAAAAGTGAATATGATTTAGTCTGTGTTCTTACTCAACCACCTAGAAAAGCCCACAGAGGACAAAAATTAAATAAATCTCCAGTCCAGTTAGTAGCTGAGGATCTCAACATTTCAGTTAAAATACCTGAAAAAATTGAAAAAGAAAAAGATTATTTAAAAAGTTTAAATTTTGATATTGCTGTAGTAGTAGCTTATGGTCAAATAATTCCAAAATCTATAATAAACTTAAGTAATTATGGTTTCATAAATATTCATGCTTCGCTTTTACCAAAATGGCGAGGCGCAGCACCAATACAAAGATCTATTTTGAATTTAGAAACGCAAACAGGCATAAGTTTTATGAGATTAAACGAAAAATTAGACGAAGGTCCTGTTTGTAATACTTATAAAGTTGAAATAAAAGAAAATGAAAATTCAGAAAATCTTTCAAGAAGACTATCGGAGCTTGGAGCTTCAAAAATTATTGAAAATTTAAAATTAATTTTTGAGAATAAAGCAAATTTCAAAGAACAAAATCATCAAGAGGCAACTTATGCAAAAAAAATTCATAAATTAGAGGGTAAAATTAACTGGAAAGATTCTTCCAAGAAAATTTTATCAATAATTAATGGTCTATTTCCAAATCCTGGTGGTTGGTTTACTTTTAAAAATGAGAGGTATAAGATTTTAAAAGCTTTATCATCAGACAAAATTGGACAGCCAGGAAGGGTTATGGATAATCAATTAGAAATAGCCTGTGGTTCTGGTTCAATAAAAGTTATTGAAATTCAAAGACAAGGAAAAAAGGCTCAGAATATAAAAGATTTTATTTCGGGTAGTCAAATTAAGATAAATTCTGTTCTAGACGATGCATAAGTATCAGATATTGATTGAATATGTAGGAACCTCATTTGTTGGATGGCAAATTCAGAAGAATGGAACTTCTATACAACAAACCATACAACAAGTACTTTCTAAATTATTAAGCCAAAAAGTTATAATTTATGGTTCAGGTAGAACTGATGCAGGGGTTCATGCAATAGAGCAGTCAGCTCATTTTGAAGTATCAAAAAAAATTCAAGATAGCACAAAACTTTTAAAATCTTTAAATTTTTTTTTAAATAAGAAAAATATATCTATTATTAAAATCATAAAAAGAAACAAAAAGTTTCATGCAAGATATTCTGCAAAAGAAAGGAGCTATATTTATCTAATACGAAATAATCAATCTCCATCTATGATCAATAAAAATAGAGAATGGCATATTATAAAAAAAATTGATCTAATTACCTTAGAAAAAGGTGCAAAAAAATTAATGGGAACTCATGATTTTTCTACATTCAGAGCTGCAAATTGTAATGCTAAAAGTCCAATTAGGACAATTAACAAAATACAAATTTTTAAATCAAAAGATCAGATAAAAATAAGGTTTAAATCCCAATCTTTTTTGAAAAGCCAAGTAAGATCGATGGTTGGATCTCTTAAATATTTAGGAGAGAATAAATGGGATTTAAAAAAATTTAATAGCATTTTTAAGTCAAGAGATAGAAAAAGATGTGCACCTCTAGCCCCGGCACATGGTTTATACTTAGAGAAAGTAACCTACTAATTATATCTTTTTTTTAATCTCCATCTTGAACCTTCTCGGACAATATAACCACAGCAATTTATTGAACCACATTTACAAGGATAATCTTTATAGTCTTTATCATAACTAAAACCATAATCATAAGTTAGTTCATCATTTTTTTTTATATCTTTTATTGCTTTAATCCATAATTTTAATCCTTTACCTTCCACTTCACAATTAGGATCACAAGAATGATTAATTAGTCTTGCGGTGTTATAAGAAAAGTCACCATCAAGGTCATATTTTTTATTTAAGGTAAATAAATATATTGCCTTTCCATTGTCAAACTTTGGGTTATTTTCTGTTTGTTTTTTTGTAATAATCTTACCAATATAATTAATTATTTTAGTTCCTTTAGGTATTTCTCTCGATGCAAATAAACCTCTATTATTAATTTTAGATTTTTTTTGTTTGTAAAATTTCATTAAATTAGTTTGACTCTGAAAGAGCATTTACATGATAAAGGGCACTTTCAGCAAGTGCTTTAAGATCATAACCACCTTCTAAGATTGATATAATTTTACCTGCGGTATATTTTTTGGTAGATTGAATTGTTCTTTTGGTGATTTCATAAAAATCTTTTGAATTTAAATTCAATTGGGCAAGAGGATCATCTTTATGAGCATCAAATCCTGCGGAAAACAATATAAATTCAGGTTTAAATTCACTTAATTTTTTCAAAACATATTCATAAGCGTTTAAATATTCATCAGAATTAGTTCCCGCTGGTAAAGGAACATTGAATATATTATTAAATTTGCCTTTTTCTTTTTCACTTCCACTACCTGGGTAGTATGGATATTGGTGCGTTGAAATGTATAAAACCTTTTCATTTTCATAAAAAATATCCTGTGTTCCATTTCCATGGTGAACATCAAAGTCAATGATTGCAATTTTTTGATATTTATACTTTTCAATTAAATAATGTGCGCCTACTGCAACATTATTATAAATACAAAAACCCATAGCTTTTTCTTTTTCTGCATGATGTCCTGGAGGTCGGACAACGCAGAAAGCATTATTAAATCTTTTACTTTGTACCCCATCAATTGCAGAAATAATTGAGCCTACGGCATCTATTGTAGCTTGTTTGCTTCCTGGCGATACAATTGTATCCCCATCCAGAAAATTTATTCCTTTTATTGGAAAAGATTTTTTAACTGATGAAATATAATTAGATGAATGAGTTATATCTAAAATACTTTCATCAAACTTTTTGGATTTACACCAAATTAGTTCTTTTTTAAGTTTTAAAGTTTCTATAATAGAGTTAACCCGGTCAGGTTTTTCAGGATGACCATCGCCTGTATAGTGACTGATCGAGGTATCAGATGTTATTATTGCAGTACTCACTAGAAATAGCTACTCAAAATATCCAAATATATTTTGGTTAATTTCTTTAAATCTTTTATAGAAACAGCCTCATCCACTTTATGCATTGTTTTTCCTACTAAACCAAACTCTAAACATGGGGAAATTTTCCTAATAAATCTTGCATCAGAAGTTCCACCGGTTGTAGATAACTTTGGAGTTATATTAGTATTTTTTTTAATAATATTTCTTACCATATAAGTTATTTTATTTGGCTTTGTTAAAAAAGACTCTCCTGAGACCATGTATTCAATATGGTATTTAGACCTTTCTTTTTTTGTTATTTGATTAATAATTTTATTTAATTTTCTTTTTAAAGATACAGAAGTGTGTTTGTTATTGAATCTTATATTAAAACTTGCACTAGCCGTGCCTGGAATAACATTGTCTGCTGTATTATCTATATTAATTCTAGTTACTTCAAGGTTAGTTGCTTGAAAATCTTTAGTTCCATTATCAAACTTAATCTCCTTAAATCTTTTTAAAATTTTGACTAAACTATTTGATGGATTATTAGCTCTATGTGGATAGGCAACATGTCCTTGTGTTCCATTAATAGTCAAATGACCTGTAATTGATCCTCTTCTTCCTATTTTAATCATTTCTCCTAATCTTTCAGGATTGGTTGGTTCTCCAACTAAGCAAAAATCAATTTTTTCCTTTTTTTTCTTTAAATAATCTACTACTTTTTTTGTTCCATTAACTGCAATACCTTCTTCATCGCCAGTTATGAGTAAACTTATTGAACCGTTAAATTTATTATTAATTTTAATATATTGGCTCACCGCCGCAACAAAAGCAGCAATCGAGCTTTTCATGTCATTTGCGCCCCTGCCAATTAAGTGTCCTTTTTTGATTGAAGGTTTAAATGGATTTACCGTCCAATCTTTTAAATTTCCTGGAGGCACAACATCTACGTGCCCAGCATAACAAAAATTTGGGCTTAAATTACCTAATCTTGCATATAAATTTTTAACTGGTTTAAGCTGTTTGTCTTTAAACTCTAAAATTTTAACTTTAAAACCTAAACTTTTAAGTTTTTTTTCAAGATATTTCATTATTCCCGCATCAACTGGTGTAACAGTAGGAAAACTAATTAGCTCTTTGGCTAATTTAATTTCATCTAAAGTGTGCATGATTATTCTCTTAATAAATCGTTGATAGAAGTCTTTGATCTTGTTTTTTCATCTACCTGTTTAATGATTACAGCACAAGATAAAGAGGGTGCTGTTGGATTATTTTTATCTGGCAAAGAACCAGGAACAACTACTGAATAAGGTGGAATTTTTCCGTAAGTTATTTCTCCAGTTTTTCTATTAACAATTTTTGTTGATTGGCCAATATACATTCCCATGCTTAATACAGATCCTTCTCCTATTATTACACCCTCAACTACTTCAGACATGGCTCCTAAAAAAACATTATCTTCAATAATGGTTGGTAAAGCTTGAGCAGGTTCTAAAACACCACCTACGCCTGAGCCTGCAGATATATGACAGTTTTTTCCAATTTGACAACAGCTACCCGCTCTTGCGAACGTATCTATCATTGTACCTTCATCAATATAAGCTCCGATATTTACATAGCAAGGCATTAACACTGCATTTTTTCCTACAAAAGAACCTTTTCTTACTGGCGAGTTAGGAACCATTCTAAAACCTGCTCTTTCATGATCTTCTTTTGTCCATCCTGCGGTTTTTCCTTTTAACAGATGCGCTTTGTCATACCAACTACTATAAGGCCCATTAAGATTTTCCATCGGATACATTCTAAAACTCAACATAATTGCTTTTTTAATATGTTGATGAGTTATCCATTCTCCATTTATTTTCTCCGCAACTCTAACTTTACCGCTGTCCAAATCCTCAATAATTTGGTTAACAGTATCTTTTAAAATTTTATCTGAATTTTGATTTACTTGTTCTCGATTTTCCCAAGCATCATTAATAATTTTTTCTATACTCATAATTTTAAGAGTTTTTTAATAACCTTATTTCTTTTAAAAATAAAGAGAGATTTTCAATCTTATAGTCAATATAATCTTTATCAGATTCTTTCTTACCCCAGAATTCATCATTGATTAACCAAACTGTAGTGCTACCTCTTTCTTTTCCAATAGATAAATTTTTTGCGATATCTTCGATATATAAAGTTTCTTTTGGGTCGATATCAAATTTTTTGATCATTAGATCAAAAGCCTTTGGCTCAGGCTTAGGATGAAACTCAGCATCTACAATATCAAAAACTCCATCGAACATATCTTCAATACCCAAATGTGTTGTTATATTATAAACGTGCTCCTTACTTCCATTGGTAAATACAAATTTTTGTAAATTTAGATTTTCAAGCTCATTTCTTAAAACAACATCTTTCTTCATAAAAGATAAATCTATGTCATGCACATAATGTAAGAACTCTTTAGGAGGGATATCATGATGTATCATTAATCCATTTAGGCTTGTATTATATTTATGAAAATAATTTGTTTGTAATTCTTTTGCTTTTACTAAGTCTAATTTAAGTTTATCAGATATATAATTAGTCATTCTTTTGCTCACTTGACCAAATACTGCTTCTAAATCTTGATATAAAACACCATCACAGTCGAAAAGAATATTTTTGATATTTTCAAGTTTTTTCATTTTCTAATTAAAGTTCCAGCACCTTTATCAGAAAATAATTCAAACAAAATAGAATGAGGCTTTCTGCCGTCTACAATAACTACTCCTGTTACACCATTATCAATTGCATCTAGACATGTTTTGATTTTTGGTATCATGCCACCAGAAATCGTTGCATTTTTTAACATTTCTTTGGCATCTTTAGATGTAAGTTCTGCAATTAAATTTTTATTTTGGTCTAGCACACCCTCAACATCAGTCATCAACAATAGTCTTCTAGCTTTTAGTTCTTTTGCTATTGCTCCAGCAGTTGTATCAGCATTAATATTATAAATTTTATTATCCTCTCCAATTCCCATTGGAACTATTAAAGGTATAATATTTAAATTTATTGCTTCAATTAGGATTTCAGAATTAATTTGTTTTGGAGATCCTACAAATCCAAGTTCCTTTTTTTCAGGAATAATTTTTATTACATTGTTATTCATTGGAGCAACAGACATTGCCTTTGCATTAAAATTGTTTAATTGATCTATTATTTCAAGATTTAGTTCCATTAATGCTTCTTCAACAACCTTAACTGTTTCAGTATCAGTAACTCTAAGTCCATCTATAAATTTTGTTTCTTTATTTAGTTTATCTAGTTTTAATTTTATATTTTTTCCGCCACCGTGCACTACAATTGCTGATAAACCTAGTTTGTTAATTACTGCAATATCCTCAACAAATTGATTGAATAATTTTTTTTCTAACAAAACTGATCCACCACATTTAATGACAATTATATCTTTAGAATATTTTTCTATATACTTTTTTACTTCATCGATGGCTGGACCATCTTTGGGTAAAATCTTATCTAGATTCATTTATTGTGCTGTTTTAACAGTAGTTCTCTTCATAATTACATACTGTTGAGCCATTGTTAAAATGTTATTGATTGTCCAGTAAATTACTAAACCTGATGGGAATGGCGCTAATATAACTGTTAAAAATAATGGAAAGAACATAAATATTTTTTGTTGTATCGGATCTGGTGGTGTTGGATTTAGTTTTTGTTGTATCCACATTGTAATTCCCATCATAATTGGCCATGCACCAATTATTAAAAAAGACGGAGGATCCCAAGGAATTAAACCAAATAAATTAAACAGAGAGGTTGGATCTTTTTCAGACAAATCTTTTATCCAACCAAAAAATGGTTGATGTCTCATTTCGATAGTTACAAACAACATTTTATAAATTGCAAAGAAGAAAGGTATCTGGATAAAAATTGGAAGGCACCCACTTACTGGATTCACTTTCTCTTTTTTATAAAGAGCCATCATTTCTTGCTGAAGCTTCATTTTATCATCTTTGTGAAGTTCTTTTAATCTAGTCATTTCTGGTTGAAGAACTTTCATTTTAGCCATGGATCTAAAAGAGTAATTAGCGAGCGGAAAGAATACTAATCTTATACAAATAGTTATTAGAATAATTGCAATTCCAAAGTTACCTGTAAGTTTAAAAAAGTAATCTATAACAAAGAATAACGGTTTTACTATCCAGTAAAACCAACCCCAATCAATTGCTAAATCATATTTATTAATATTTTCACTTTCCGCATAACCATCAATTATGCTCACTTCTTTAGCGGCAATTATTATTCTAATTTCATTAGTCTTTACTTCATTTGCACCTACTTCGGTTGCTTCGGTTTCAATGAAATTAGCTCTAAATTTATTTTTAAAATCAAAATCTGTTCTAAATTTTTTATTCTCAGCTGGAATCAAGCTTGTAATCCAGTATTTATCTGTAATACCTAACCATCCTTTATCTGCATTGACTGAGTACTTTTTATCTTCGATATCCTCATAATCTTTTTCAACTAATTGATCATCAAAAACACCAATTAATCCTTCATGCAAAATATAAAAATTTGTTACTTGTGGCGATTTATTTCTTATTATTTGTCCATAAGGATAAAAGTTATAAGTTTTTTCACTATTATTAATTACGTTTTGTTTAACGTTAAATAAAAATTGTTCATCTATACTAATTTCTTTTTCAAATTTTATATTTTGATCATTGGTCCAAACTAGTTTAATTGGAGATCTCGGTGTAAGTTTAGTATTACCTTCTACTAACCAGGTTGTTTTTGATGTAGGCACATCAATATTTTTACTAGTTGTTGCCCATCCAGTTTCTACGTAATATCCATCTTCAGATTTTCTAGGATTTAAAAGTACAACATCATCAGATCCATTTAATGTTTCAGTATAGTTTTTAAATGTAAGATCATCAATTGTTGCTCCAACCAAAGATATGGATCCTTTAATATTATTATTTTCAAAATAAACTCTTTCCTCTTCCTCTAATGCTTCGTTTCTTGAAATTTTAATAACCTCATTATTTTGGTCTAATGAAGGAGCATCCGTGACTGTTGTTTGCAGACTTTTATTTTCCTCTTTAATTTTAGTTGGGTCTGGTGGAGGAGGAGCAAAAAATAAACCCCATAAAATAATTATTGCTGCACTTAATGAAATTGCAGCGATTACATTTTTTGTATCCATAACTATTTTGTTTTTTTTCTCACCGGATCAAAGCCTTCTCCACCACCTAAAAATTTCACAGGGTGGCAACTTAAAATTCTTTTTGTTCCTTTAAGAGTACCTTTAAAAAATCCATATTCATTTAGACAATCGATAAAATATTCAGAGCATGTAGGTAAATATCTACAATTCATACCTAATAATGGTGAAAATAAAAATTTATATATTTTAATCAAAAAAATTAAAATTGTTTTCATAGTTATTTAATTTTAATCAAATCTTTAAATAAGCATTCTTTGATTTCACTATACTTATCTTCAAATACTGATTTTCTAGCTATTAATAAATAAGAATAATTTAGATTTAAATTTAAGTTTTTTAGTGCATCCTGCATCATGCTTCTTAATCTTCTTTTAATTTTGTTTCTTTTAACAGCATTTCCAATTTTCTTTTTTGCAACAAAACTAACATTTAAAAATTTATCACTTTTAGAAGAAATATTTTTAAAAAAGATCGTAAGATAACGATTAGAGATTTTTTTTCCTTTTAATAAAGTTTTAAAATCTTCACTCTTTGAAAGACTTGAGATTTTATTCTTCATTAAACTGATAATCTTTTTCTTCCTTTTCTTCTTCTATTTTTTAGAACCTTTTGTCTTTTTTTAGTAGCCATTCGGGATCTAAATCCGTGTTTTCGTTGTCGTTTAATTTTGCTTGGTTGCCAAGTTCGTTTCATAGGTCAATTATTTGTTTAAAATTTCGTCCTTATAGAAAATAAAACTATATAAGTACAGTGATTTTTCGTAAATTAGCCATATGACCACCATTAAAAATTTAAAAGTATTTCTTGGTATTATTTATTTTTTAATAATTTTTGTTTTTTTGTGGTTTTTCTTTAGCAAATTTTCAATACAAGATTTTACATCATACGAACTTATTAAAACTAATCGCGATTCTTTAAATGAATTAAAAAATGCTAATTTATTTGTTTCAAGTTTATTATTTTTTATAGGTACAATTATATGGGTTTTACTTCTAGGGTTTGGGTCTCCAGTTTTTTTAATCGCTGGATTTGTATTTGGGAAATGGCTAGGAACATTTTTAACTGTATTTGGTTTATCTATTGGGGCAACACTACTCTATTTATTTGCTAATTTTTTTTTAAAAGATTTGGTCAGAGAAAAATTTTCCAAAAGATTTATTGGACTAACTGATAAATTTAAACAAAATGAATTTTTGTATTTTTTAATTTATAGATTTGTTGGTGGAATTCCTTTTTTTATTTCTAATATTTTACCAACTTTATTTAATATAAAAGTTAAGAATTTCTTTTTTGGCTCAGTATTAGGCATGACCCCACAGTTATTTGTTGGTGTATCTCTAGGAGCAGGGTTAAATAAAATTATAGAAAATAATTTAGAGCCACCAAGTTTAATAGAACTGATTCTTACTCCAGATATTTATGTTCCAGTCATAGGAATTATGATTTTAGTTATATTAGGATTTTTACTTAGAAAAAAATTTTTATAAATTCTGGTGCCCCCACCCTGTACTGACCAGGGATCTATTCCTTACCATGGAATTGTTATGCCATTTAACTAT
>Ga0208880_1000123_pt1 | contig 16463 bp, 20 predicted proteins | sample Knorr_S23_td_Sur_FD_185606 | JGI IMG/M metagenome (GOLD analysis project Ga0208880, IMG submission 185606) | Marine microbial communities from Southern Atlantic Ocean transect - Knorr_S23_td_SurfaceB_ad_5m_LV_B (SPAdes) (version 2) | ecosystem: Environmental > Aquatic > Marine > Oceanic | place...
TCTTCCAAAACATATAGATAAACAAAAAGTAATTGAAGCTATATCTCCAGGAAAGGATGTTGATGGTTTTCATCCAATGAATGTTGGTAATCTTTCCTCAGGTTATGAAAGCTCTATACCTTGTACACCACTTGGATGTTATTTATTAATTAAAAAAATTGAACCAAATTTAAGTGGAAAAAAAGCTGTTGTGGTTGGAAGATCAAATTTAAATGGAAAACCAATGACTCAACTTTTGCTTAAAGAAAATTGTACAGTAACAATTACTCATTCAAAAACAGCTGATCTTAAGGGTGAATGTTTAAAAGGAGATATTATAGTTGCTGCAGTTGGAATTCCCGAACTTGTAAAAGGTGATTGGGTTAAAAAAGATGCAATAGTGATTGATGTTGGGATAAACAAAACTGAAAAGGGAATTGTTGGAGATGTGGCTTTTGATGAAGTTTCAAAAGTAGCCAAAGCTTTAACACCTGTCCCAGGAGGCGTTGGTCCAATGACAATTGCTTGTTTATTAAAAAATACGATTGATTGTTTTAAAAGATCTCAAAAAAATTAATTTAAGATAATTTTGACCTTCCACCATCTACAGCAATAATCTGACCAGTTACCCAAGAACTATCTTCTGTGATTAAAAATTTTGCAAGCGAGGCCGAGTCTTTTCCTTCCCCAAGTCTTTTTAGAGGATGAGCTTTTGCTATACCTTCTGCTAAAACTTTATTTTTTAGCATTGGTTCTGCTATTTTAGAATTTGTTAAACTTGGAGCAATACAATTAACTCTAATATTTGGTGCAAACTCCGCAGCTAAAGAAACTGTTAAACCTTCAACAGCTGCTTTTGCAGATGCAATGATAGAATGATTTGTAAATCCTCTTTGTGCTGCGACTGTTGAAAATAAAACAATTGAACCTTTACTTCTTTTTAAACTTTCTTCAAAACCTTTAATTAAATCTACAGCAGAATATAAATTTAATTTCATGCATTTATTAAAATCATTTTCTTTAACCATTCTTAATGGTTTTAGATCAATAGATCCTACACAATAGGCAATACCTTTTATCTCCTGAATATCTGATTTAATTTTTTCAACAAAACCTTCTGTTAAAACATCAGCAATAGTAAAATTACAATTTAATTTTTGTGCTAAAATTTTTGTATTGCTTTCATCTCTACCTACTAAATGGATTTCTTTACCAGCAGCATGCAATTGTTCTGCTAAATTTGATCCTATTGAACCTGTGGCGCCTACTATTAAATATTTGTCTGACATAATTTTTTTAAAAAGATATATATAGGTAATGAAATTATTTTTTCTACTTGGAAATCAATTATTTTCTGAAAAATACTTAGAAAAATTCAGAAAAGATCACATTTTCTTTATGGCTGAGGATTATCAGCTTTGTACTTATGAAAAACATCACAAACAGAAAATACTATTATTTCTTTCCGCCATGAGGTCGCATGCAGAACTCCTTAGGAAAAAAAAATTTAAAATAGAATATTCATCGATAGAAGATAAATCTTTTAAGCAAGATTATACTGAAAAGTTAAAAAAATTTATTAAATTAAAAAAAATCACACACATTTCTAGTTTTGAAATAGAAGATAAATTTTTTGAAAAACAAATTTTTCAATTTTGTAAAAAAGAACAAATAAACTGGAATATTATTCAAACTCCGATGTTTTTAAATTCTAGAGATAATTTTAAAAAGTATTTATCGAGATCAAAGAAACCCTTCATGGCTGTATTTTATAAAGAAACAAGAAGAGAACTAGATATTCTTATGAAAAAAGATGGAAACCCCGAAGGAGGAAAGTGGAGTTTTGATGATGAAAATAGAAATAAACTTCCTAAAAATATAAAAATACCAAAATTTCCAAAAATTAATGAAACTTTACATACAAAGAAACTTAAACCAATTATTGAAAAAATGTTTCCTGATCATCCTGGAAGTACAAAAAATTTTTGGTTTGCAACAGAGTATGAAGATATAATAAAACTTTTAAACTTTTTTATAAAAGAAAAATCAAATTTATTCGGTGATTATGAAGATGCAGTTGATCAAAAAGATAATATTTTATTCCACAGCGCTTTAAGTCCTTACATTAATTTAGGATTAATTACACCAGAATTTATTATTCAAAAAGTTTTAGATTTTCATAAAAAAAATAAAATTAAATTGAATTCTTTAGAGGGATATATTCGCCAAGTTATTGGTTGGAGAGAATTCATGAGAGGGATTTATCAAAATTATTCTGACGAGATGGAAACTAAAAACTTTTTTAAACAAAATCGAAAAATGAAAAAATCATGGTATAATGCCACTACAGGTTTGCCACCACTTGATTATGCAATTAAAAATGCATTAAACTATGGTTGGTCGCACCACATAGAGAGATTAATGATCTTATCTAACATAATGAATCTTTGTGAAATTAAACCAACTATTGTTTATAAATGGTTTATGGAGATGTTTGTAGATTCTTCTGATTGGGTAATGGTTCCAAATGTTTATGGAATGGGATTATTCAGTGATGGAGGTATATTTGCTACCAAGCCTTACATTTGTGGTTCAAGTTATTTTATGAAAATGATGGATTTTAAAAAAGGTGAGTGGTGCAATACTATGGATGGTTTGTATTGGAGATTTATTAATCGAAATAGAAATTTTTTCTTAAAAAATCCAAGATTATCTATGATGGTTAGAATTTTTGATAAAATGAAAGCAGATAGAAAAAAACTAATTTTGTCAGAAGCTGAAAAATTTATAAATAAAAATACCATTTAAAATGCTAAGAAGTTTATTTCTAATATTTTTTTTTCAATTAATTGGTGAGGCTATCCAAAAATTTTTTGAAATAAATATTCCTGGACCAGTAATAGGTTTAGCATTACTTTTACTAACATTTATTTTTCTTCGAAAACCATCTTCGCCGTACCAAAAAATTAAAAAAGAAATCTCAGAAACAAGTCATAAAATTATTAATTATTTATCATTACTATTTGTACCGATTGGAGTTGGAGTTGTAATGCATATAAATTTTCTGGGAGACAACTTATTTAAAATCTTAGCAGTGATAGTGATTGGAACTTTAGCAACGTTAGTATTTACAGCTTTTATAATGGAAAAAATAATTAATTTAGAAAAGAAAAATGTCAGAAGAAGATAAACTTTATAAAATTTGGGTTTATTTACAGGCAGAACCTTTATTTTGGATTACACTTACTTTAGGTGCTTTTATTATAGGCGATTATTTTTATAAAAAATCTAAGCTAAATCCATTAGTAAATCCAGTTGCAATTAGTATTTTAATTGTATCTTCAGTATTGTTGGTTTTAGACGTATCATACGATCGCTATTTCGATGGAGCAAAATTCATACATTTTATGCTTGGTCCAGCCACAGTTTCATTAGCCATACCAATATATGAAAAAAAAAAATTAATTTTTAAGGAAATTAAACCAATTTTATTTTCTTTGTTATTAGGAATTCCCTTTGCGATGTTAATTACTTTTTATTTAGCAAGTTTCTTTAATTTAAATGAAGAAATTATTTTAACGATGATCCCCAGAAATGTCACAGCACCAATCGCCATGGGTATTGCAGAATTAATTGGGGGGATTCCATCTTTAACAGCAATTATAACGATTATAACAGGGATAGTCGGAGCATCTCTTGGAACTTTTGCACTGAATCTTTTTAGAATAAAAGATATGAGCGCAAGAGGTTTTGGTTTTGGACTTGCAAGTCATGGGATTGGCACCGCTAGAGCAATGAGTAAAAATAAAACTGCCGGTGTTTTTGCTGCGCTAGCAATGGGATTAAGCGGTATAGCAACCTCAATTATTGTTTTGTTAATTATCAAAATTATATTTTAATGATTAAAAAACAAAACCTACCCTCCAAAATTTGTCCAGTTTGCAAAAGACCTTTTGTTTGGAGAAAAAAATGGCGATTGAATTGGGATAAGGTAAAATATTGTTCTAAAAGATGTTCTTCTAAATAAATTCTTGAATAATTTTTGGAATATAATTTTTAAAATTAAAAAACCCCTTGTTACAATATTGCCAAGAAAACTGATCAATTTTTCTGTACAAAAAATTAATATTTTTAAATTGCTTAGATTTTAAGTAATCTAAATTTTCTCCAATGGAAGGATAGAATATGTAAGTATCTTCTATCGATTTTAACTCACTTACATCAACAATTTCACAATCTATTGATTTTGCCCGAAGCCTTTTTTTTTGGTCTTCAAACAATGAGGTTTTAAATTTTGTAACATTTTCACTTAGTTTAATTTCACGATTTTCATTTTTATTTGATATTAAAATAATTTTTTTGAATTTTTGATCTTTAAAATCAGATATCTCAAAAGATAAATTATTTTCAAAGATCAAAAGGTTTTTTTCCTCAAGGGAAGTTGGATTTTTGAAGTCATGTTTATTTAAAGAATAAGTTTTACTACTAGTTTTTGTAGTAGCATTTTCATTCAATTTAATATTATTGAATCTATTGTTAGTAAATTTTTTAATATTCCATTCACTTGCGAGATAATGTTTTCCTTGAGTTTGAATCCCTGCCACCCATCTCCATCCAAGTGTGTTAGATGCGGCATCACCATCAAAAAGATGTTGCATAAAAAACTCTGCACCTAATTGCCATGGTAATTCTAAAGTAAAAATCCAAATACTTGCAAACCACATTCTTGTATGATTATGCAAATAGTTGTTGTTTTTAAGCTCATTAACCCAATAGTTAAAACATTCTATATTTGTTTTGCCTTCAATTGCATTTTTATAGTTTTGATTGTCTTTAAAATTTTCACGAATTTTTGTTAATTCAATTAAATAATCAGACCAAACATTTGATCTTAATTCTAACCATCCTTTCCAATAAATTCTCCATAGAACTTCCTGAATAAACTTCTCATTTTTTGAAAAAGAAAATTTTTTTAATGACTTATCAATAACCTCTAATTCATTAATAATCCCATGAGTAATAAAAGGTGATAAACAAGAAACATTAGATCTATTTTCTGGACCGAAATCAAAGTTTCTTAATTTAGAATAATCAATAAGACCATTATTAATAAAATTATTTAGACTTTCAACGGCAGAAGCCCTTGATGGATTAAAATTCATGATAATTATTTTAATTTTTTTTTATGAAAGTTAATAAATCTTTCAACATTTGATTTATTAAATGTTTTATTTTCTTCAAAAGAAACTTTTTTCATTGAATAAGCATTACTTTTTGTGATTCTTGATTGAATTGTGATATTGCCTTTATACAATTTTAGTTTCACTGATCCATTTACTTTATTTCTTTTTAGATCGACAATTTTCTGTAGTTTAAATCTCTCTTTTGAGTACCAATAACCATTATAAATTAATTCAGCATATCTAGACATAATTTCATCTTTTTTATGCATTGTTTCTTTATCTAAGGTTACAGATTCAATTGCTCTATGAGCATTTAATAAAACGGTTCCGCCCGGTGTTTCATAAACCCCTCTTGATTTTATTCCAATAAATCTATTTTCAACTAAATCCACTCTACCTATTCCATTTTTGCCAGCTAATTGATTTAATTTCTCCAACAGTTTTGCTGGTGAAAGTTTTTTTCCATTTATTCCTATTGGGTCGCTATTTTTAAAATTAATTGTTACATAAGTTGCTTTGTTTGGCGCTTTCTCAGGTGAAATTGTTCTTTGAAAAATAAATTCCGGTGCTGAGTTTTTAGGATTTTCCAAAACTTTTCCTTCAGTTGATGTATGAAATAAATTATCATCTACAGAAAAAGGTGGAGCACCTTTTTTATCTTTTGGAATTGGTATCCCATTTTTTTTTGCATAATTTATTAAATCTGTTCGTGATTTTAAATTCCAAATTCTCCATGGTGCAATTACTTTAATTTTTGGTCCAAAATAATGATAACCCAATTCAAATCTAACTTGGTCGTTTCCTTTTCCAGTTGAGCCATGTGAAACTGCATAGGCCTTAAATTTTTTTGCCACTCTTATCTGATCTTTTGCGATCAGCGGTCTTGCTATTGATGTACCTAATAAATAAACTCCCTCATAAATTGCATGACCTCTTATCATTGGAAAAACATAATCTTTTACAAAAATATTTTTTAAGTCTTTTATTATTATTTTTTTAACACCTAATTTTTTTGCGTTTCTAAAAATCTTTTTTTTATCTATTTCTTGGCCAATATCAGCAGTATATGCAATTACCTCTGCTTTATAATTTTCTTGCAGCCACTTTAAAATGATAGAGGTATCTAGACCTCCTGAATAAGCGAGAACAATCTTTTTAGCCATTTATTTAAGAACAGTTTTGTTTTGCCGAGTTGTAAGCTTTAGTAAAACCTAAAAGTGAGTAGTGATCTATAGTTTGTGAACCTGATTTATTATAACCAGTTACCATAATTCTTGAACCTTTTTTAAGGGTTCCAATCAATTTTTTCTCAACTGTGCCCTCTGAAATCCAAGCAAATTTTTCTTGTGCAATATCAAACTTATATTTTGATTTACCGGAAGTTGCTGTAATTGAATTTTGATTATTATATTCATAACCAGATGTAATACTTATTTCATCTGAGATTTTTTCATTTGGTCTAAAACTTACAAACAATCTCGCATCTCTTTGATTATTTTTAGGTGCTTGCAAAACAGGCATGGATTGGGCAAAACAAACCTTATTTTCACCGTCTATAAAAACTACAGTCTCCCAATCTTTATACTTTCCAATTTTCTTAACTTCTTGTGAAAAAGCATTTGAATTAAACACGAGAATTATACCAATAAATAAAAATATAATTTTCTTAATTATGGACATGGATTGGGATAAATTTTTTGTATTTCATTTAAATCTTTTATTAAATCGTTAGTTAAGTTTATATTTACACTTTCAATATTTTCTTTCAACTGTTCCATTGTCGTAGCACCTATTATTACAGATGTCATAAACGGCTGTATTTCACAAAACTTTAAAGACATTTGTGCTAAATTTACGTTATATTTTTTTGCAATTTTATAATATTCCTCAACTGCATTTTCCATATTTGGTTTTTGATACCTTGTCCAAAAATCTCCATCTCTTTCGATCCTGGATCCTTTTGGTAATTGCCCATTTCTGTATTTACCTGTTAGATATCCTGATGCTAGAGGAGAATAAGCAAGACACCCAATTTCATCTCTAATAGAGATTTCTGCAAGACCGACTTCATAACTTCTGTTTAATAAACTATAAGGATTTTGAACAGACATCATCCTTGGTAAATTAAGTTCTTTAGATAACTGTAAAAATTTATTTACACCCCACGGAGTTTCATTTGATAATCCTACGTATCTTATTTTTCCAGACTTAATATATTTTAGTAATTCGGAGAGAACATCTTCAATTTTATTCCATTCATCCTCATCATTTTTATGTATGTAACCAAGTCTACCAAAACTGTTTACATTTCTTTCCGGCCAATGAAGTTGATATAAATCAATATAATCTGTTTTTAATCTTTGAAGACTACCATTCAAAGCCTCTTCAAGATTTTTGCCAACAAAGCTATTTTCTCCATTTCTTAAATAATCTCTTGCTGGCCCAGCAACTTTAGTTGCTAAAATAACTTTGTCTCTTTTTTTAGTTTTTTCAAACCAGTTTCCAATAATAACCTCTGTATGCCCAAAAGTCTCAGCTTTGGGTGGCACAGAGTATAATTCCGCAGTATCCCAAAAATTTACACCTTGATCTAAAGCAAAATCCATTTGTTCAAAGCCTTCTTGCTCGGTATTTTGTTCACCCCAAGTCATTGTACCGAGACAAATTGTGCTAACTTTTAAGTCAGTATTGCCTAAATTTTTGTAGTTCATAGTTATTAAGTATTTGTTACTTATCTTTTGACCGCTTGAAAATAAACAAAAAAATTACTATATAGATGTCATGGAATTTAATAGAGAAACAATACTTAACAAATCTGCTACAGCCAAACAAACAGCAGTAATGGATGAAGGCCTTAGAGCCTACATGCTAAAAGTTTATAATTATATGGCAACGGGTGTGTTATTGACCGGGATAATAGCACTTTTAACATTTAAAATGTCAGTTGTAACTGATGCCGGAGGATCAATTGTAGCTTTAACTCAAATAGGTAATGCAATTTATTTATCAGGGTTAAAATGGCTAGTGATGCTGGCTCCATTAGGAATAGTAATTTATATGAGCTTTGGAATTAACAAAATGAGTTCTTCTAAAGCACAAACTACATTTTGGATTTTCGCTGCATTGATGGGTCTTTCTCTATCATCAATACTTTTAGTTTATACTGGATTAAGTGTTACTAGAGTTTTTTTCATAACATCTGCAACATTTGGAGCAATGAGTATTTATGGGTATACAACTAAAAGAGATTTAACGAAGCTAGGTTCATTTCTATTTATGGGTTTGATAGGAATTATAATTGCATCTTTAGTAAATTTATTCCTGCAATCCTCAATGATGTATTTTGTAATATCAATTTTAGGTGTTTTGATTTTTGTTGGCTTAACAGCTTACGACACTCAAAAAATTAAAAATATGTATGTTTCCTCAGACAGTGGAGAAGTAATCGGTAAAAAAGCTGTTATGGGTGCATTAACATTATATTTGGACTTTATAAATTTATTTATAATGTTGCTAAGATTATTTGGTCAAAGAAGATAATTTTAAAGTTTTTTCCAGTTAGTATTTTTAAGTAATCCATCAAGGTATTCAGAGTTTTTTAAAATTTTCCCTTTAGTATCTGTTATTAAATACTTTAGATTTTTGTTAACTGGCTTGAAATTTTTACAAATATTATAAACAGCATTTTCAGAAGAGTTCTTAAAAACACTAAAGGCCACTTGTTTGCTTGATATTTTTAGCCCATAATCCTTCCACGAACCGTTTGAAACCATTTTAGCATATAGATCCAAAATTATTTTAAGTTCTCCTTTTTCAAAAAAGTAATTCTGATTTTCGTTTAGTTTTGAATTGTTAACTACTAACTTTAAATGTCTATTCATTTGTTTTGTATTTATTAATTAATCCAATTTGAAAAGCTGTGAAAATAAATGTAATTGGTAATAGTCCCCAAACTTTAAAATTTACCCAGAATTCTTCTGATTGGGTTCGCCAGACAATTTCATTAAGTAATGCTAATAAAAAGAAAAAATACATCCATCTATTATTTAAAATTTTCCAACCTTCCTCTGTTAGATTTAAAGCATTTCCAAGAATTTTTTTTAGTATAGGCTCGGCAGTAAAATGTTTTCCAAATAAAAGCGCTAAACCAAAAAGAATATTAATTATCGTTGGTTTTACATAAATAAAAATAGGATTATCAAAATATATTGTTAAACCACCAAAGAAAGTTATAAGCACTCCCCCTAAAAGAGGAACCATTGGAATTCTTTTTTCAAAAAACCAAACTATTATTAGCGCAATTATAGTTGCAATAATAAAAGGAACTAATGCAACTTTGATGTCTTTGCCGCTACTATAATATATGTATAGAAATATTGCTAAAGGACCGAAATCTGTGACAAATTTTACAAAAGATTTATTCACTGTATATTTATTAACAACTTAACAAATCGTTAAAATTTTTTCTATTGATTTTTTTTCTCAAATACCCATACTAACAGTGTGCCAACTCAAAAAGCTAAATTTTCAATTGGAGACGTTGTAAAACATAGACACTTTGATTTTAGAGGTGTTATATACGACGTAGATTTTGAATTTAATAATTCAGAAGAATGGTACCAATCTATTCCTAAGAACGTTAGACCGAGAAAAGATCAACCTTTTTATCACTTGCTGGCTGAAAATGAGGAAATTACGTATGAGGCTTATGTGTCAGAGCAAAACTTGTTAGCAGATGACTCTGGAGAACCAATCCAGCATCCACTAATTAATGAGATTTTTAGTGGAAAAAAAGGATCTAGCTATTTTAAGCCATCAAATTAAATCAACAGTCAATATTTAACCACAATTAATCCAAAACAAAGACAAACATTAGTTTTATAAATAATGATACTTTGATCAGGAGCTCAAACATTCCCTATTTATCTCCCTCAGAGTTCTTGATCAAAGTGATTTAAAATAATTTCTTCCAAAAATATGTTATAAAAAATTATGTTTGAGTATTTTAATCCTTATAGAATTTTTAAAATAAATTCTAATTTACAAAAGATTGTTTTCTTTTGTTTTATTCTAGTTCTTAGTATTGGTCTTCTAGAGGCTTTATTTTTATCACCGGAAGATTATTTACAAAAAGACTCCGTTAGAATTATGTATGTTCATGTCCCAGCGGCATGGATATCTTTAGGAATATTTTCTGTGATAGCAATATTATCTATTGCAGTTTTTACATTTAAAAATAAAAATTTAATTTTAATTTCAAAAAGTTTGGCTCCTTCCGGAATATTATTTACTTTAATTGCTTTAGTAACAGGATCAATCTGGGGCAAACCAACATGGGGAACTTGGTGGGCATGGGATGCAAGAATAACTTCTATGTTGATATTGTTAATTCTTTACACTTTATATCTTTTATCATTTAGAATTTTTGAAGACCAAGATAAATCAAATAAAATATCATCAATAATTGCAATCATTGGAGTTATAAATATACCTATAATTAAATTCTCAGTTGATTGGTGGAATACTCTGCATCAACCAGCTTCAATAAGTCTAACTGAAAAATCAGCAATTCATTCCTCAATGTTGGTACCATTAATTATAATGACTGCGGCATTTGCTCTATTTTCAGTTTTGATTTTTTTGATGAAATATAATACAGAACTGATAAAAATTAAGAATAAAGGATTAACAAGGCTATGATTACAGATCTAATTTTAATGAATGGATATGGGGCTTATGTTTGGTCTGCATTCGCTTTTACACTAATAGGTTTTTTAAGCTTATACCTCATTATAAATTTCCAGTTAAAAAAAGAGCAAAAAAGATTTGAAAAAAATTTCTCAGCGCTTACCGAAGAAAAATACAACGTTGCAATTAATCAAGAAATTTACAAAGAAATTTTAAAAAATTCTGGCTCAAAAATTTAACTTTAGTATCTCATGTATGGTAAAAAAGTTAAATTAAGGTTTTTATTTCTATTTTTAATCTTAATTGTAGTCATACTATCCATTTATTTAGTTTTAAAATCTTTAGAAGATAATGTTGTATATTTTATTTCACCGACAGAAATCAAAGAGTTAGGAGAAATAAATTATAATAAAAAATATAGAGTTGGCGGTATGGTAAAAAATAATTCCGTTTCCATGAGCGCAGATCAGATTAGTTTTATAATTACAGACTTTAATAATGAGATTAATGTAAAATTTTCTGGCGTAGTTCCAAACCTTTTTTCAGAGGAAAAGGGAGTTGTGGCCGAAGGTTTTTTAAAAGATAGGAATTTTTTAGAAGCTTCAAAAATTTTAGCTAAACATGATGAAAATTATATGCCACCTGAAGTAAAAGAAGCATTAAAGGAAAAATAAAGTGTTTAACTTGGTTGGAAATTATTCTTTAATTTTTGCTTTAATTATTTCTTTGGTACTAACCTTTTTTAGCTTAAAAAACTATAAATCTAATAATAATTTAGATTTTAATATCTTTGTATCAATTTCAGTTCAATTTTTCTTAATTTTTATTAGTTTTCTGGCATTACTTTTTGCTTTTGTAAATTCAGATTTTAGTAACTTAGCTGTTTACTATAACTCTCATACTACAAAACCATTATTTTATAAAATTTCTGGAACCTGGGGAAATCATGAAGGAAGTTTGTTACTTTGGTTATTAGTTCTAAGCTTATTTACTTTTATTTTTTTTCTTACATCAAAAAAACTTTTAAACTCATTTAGAAGTTTGGTTATTTTTTTTCAACAAATAATTATTTTGGGATTTCTTTTATTTATTATTTTTACGTCAAATCCATTCGAACTTATATTGCCAATACCCAATGAAGGATTGGGATTAAATCCTATTTTACAAGATCCTGCTTTAGCTATTCATCCTCCGATTTTATATTTAGGTTATGTTGGTTCATCTATAGTTTTTTCATCTTCTTTAGCAGCTCTAGCTTGTAATTATGTAAATAATATTTGGGCCTCAGATTTAAAAAAATGGACATTGATTTCTTGGACTTTTTTAACAATAGGAATAATGCTTGGATCTATTTGGGCTTATTATGAGCTCGGTTGGGGCGGTTTTTGGTTTTGGGATCCTGTAGAAAATATTTCTCTAATGCCGTGGTTTTGTTTAACTGCATTATTGCATTGTACTTCAGTATTAGAAAAAAGATCACTACTTCAATCATGGACCGTTATTCTTGCTATTTGTACTTTTGTTCTAAGTATGAGTGGAACATTTTTAGTAAGGTCTGGAATTTTAAATTCCGTTCATACTTTTGCCAATGATCCCGAAAGAGGTGTTTTTGTCTTAATTTTTTTAGCAATTTTAGTTTTAATTTCTTTAATAATATATTTCAAATTTGATAATTCAGATAAAGTAAATAAGTCGTTTTTTTTGAGCAAAGAGTCAGCAATTGTAATTAACAACTGGTTTATGATGTATTTCTTAGCAGTTGTTTTAATAGGAACCACTTATCCTATTTTTCTTGAGGTTATAGCTAATGAGAAAATTTCTGTAGGACCACCCTACTTCAATCAATTAATAATTCCTTTTTTGATACCATTTTTATTGATTATGGCATTAGGTCCAAAGTTAGATTGGATTAAAAATAAAAAAGTTCAAATAAATTGGAAAAAAATTATTTTATTTGTTTTATCAATACTAATTTCTTTTTTAATAGCAAGACACTTAGGTTCTAAAATATTATATCTAACAGTGTTAATTTCAGTCGCTTTATATCTATTTTTTATATCAATAATTGATTTGAAAAATGAAAAGTTAAAATCTTCACAAAAAATTTCTCATTTAGCCTTTAGTATTTTAATTATAAGTATTATCTTGAATAGCATCTTCAGCGAAGAAGTTTCAGTTAATTTAAAAACAGGACAAGAGAGACAGGTATCAAAATACTTAATAAAATTTGAAAAAATTTCTAAAGTTGAAATTGATAACTATACATCTTTAAAAGCAGAAATTGAGGTTTCGCAAAGTGATAAAAAATTAAAGTTTTATCCTGAACTTAGACTGTATAAAGTCCCTGAAACCATAACTAGTGAAGCAGATATAAAAACAAACTTGTTAAATGATAATCTTGTTGTGGTAAATTATTTAAAAGATACTGATTATTTAAATATTAGATATCAAAAAAAACCCTTCATGTTGTTAATTTGGTCTTCAGCAATATTGCTTGGAATAGGAGGATTATTGGGTTTAAGGAAAAATTATAAATGAAAATTAGATTATCTTTTATATTTATTTTAACATTGGCAGTTTTTATATTATTGGTTTTATTTAAGAGCTTATTTGAAAATAAGATTTATGTTCCAGAAAAAATTAATAATAAAATTGAGAACATTTCGATTAGAGAATTTTATTCAGATAATGATTTAGAATTAAAAAATTTATTTAATAACAATAAATTTATTTTAATTAATATATGGGCTTCCTGGTGTTTGCCATGCAGACAAGAGCATGAACACTTAATTGAACTTTCGAATGCTAATAATCTAACAATAGTCGGTATAAATTATAAAGATAAAAAAAATAATGCCCAAAAATTTATAAATGAACTCGGCAATCCCTATGATATAATTCTTAAAGATGTAGATGGAACAAAGTCAATTTTTTTAGGCGCCTATGGTGTACCAGAGACTTTTATAATTGATAATGAGCTTAATGTTTTAAAAAAGTATATTGGACCTATCAATAAAGAAAATATAATTGAGATTAAAACTGTAATTAAATGAAAAAAAAATTAATAAAATTTATATTTTTTTTATCAATTTTAAATATTGTGAACTTAAATATTTCATTTGCAGATACGTCAAAAGTTGATGAAATTTCAAAAAATCTTAGATGCTTGATTTGTCAAGGACAGTCTATTTATGACTCTAATTCGGATTTTGCTTTAAGTGTCAAAACACTAATTTCAGAAAAATTAGCATTAGGGAATACTGATGATGATATTTATAACTTTTTAAAATCCAAATATGGAGAATGGATTGTCTATGAGCCTGAATTTAATAAATATACTTTGTTATTATGGATATTGCCTTTATTTTTGTTTATTTTTGGAGGCTTTTTAATTGTTAGAAAAGTATTTATAAGTAGATTTTAAAATGAAATTTATATTTAGTTTATTAAAAGTTTGCATAATTTTTGTTTTCTTTGCTAACCAAAGTGTTTTTAGTGAAGAGAATAAAATTATTGATAAAGATCACGAGTGGAATTTTTACTCAGGAATGTTTGATTTTAGTGATGATGGCAAAAGAGCATCTTTATTCGGAATTCAACATCAAAATGAAAGCCTAACAAGAGAAAGTTTTTTAGGTGTGCTATCACCAGTAACTGGTTTTATGATAACTGCTGATAATGCAACATATGCTTACACTGGAGTTCAGGCTCAATACAAGATTGGTAAATTAAATATAATTCCTAGCTTTACTCCTGGATTATACGGTGAAGGAAATGGCAAGGATTTAGGTCATATTGTAGAATTTAAAAGTGAGGTTCAATTATCTTTAGATTTATTTTCTAATAGCGAATTAGGCTTTTCTTATAATCATATTTCTAATGCAAGTCTTGGCGATAAAAACCCAGGGGCTAACAGTTATATGTTTAACTTTTTACATAGATTTTAAAAATTAGCTAAAAAATTATGAAACTTAAAGATTGCTACAATTTCAATGACTTCAGAAAACTGGCCAAAAAAAAATTACCTGCACCAATATTTCATTATATAGATGGTGGAGCTGATGATGAAACTACTTTAAAAAGAAACACAGAAGCTTTTAATGATTGTGATTTAGTTCCAAGTATTCTTAAAAGTGTTGGAGAACCTGACTTATCCACAACTGTATTTGGAAAAAAAATTAGTATGCCAATTTTTTTGTCACCAACTGCAATGCAAAGTTTGTATCATCCAGATGGGGACAAGGCATCTGCAAGAGCTGCAGAAAAATACGGAACCATGTATAGCATGTCTACTATGGCGTCATATTCTATAGAAGAGATAGCAAATGTATCGAGTGGACCAAAATTATTTCAGCTTTACATTCATAAAGATCAATCATTTACCGATGATTTAATTGACAGATGTAAACGTGCAAACTTCGATGGTTTATGTTTAACAGTTGATACTTTAGTTGCTGGCAATAGAGAGAGAGATCACAGAACAGGCTTTACTACTCCACCGAAGCTTACTTTAGAAAGTCTAATAAGTTTTGCTATGAGGCCTCAGTGGGTATTTAATTATTTAACAAATAAAAAATTCGAATTAGCGAATATAAAACATAAAACTGATAAAGGGACGAATATAGCAAAATCTGTAATTGATTATATTAATGAGCAGTACGATCCTGCAATGAGTTGGAAAGATGCTGAATACTGTATTAAGAAATGGAATGGTCCTTTTGCACTAAAAGGAGTTATGTCAGTTGAAGATGCAAAAAAAGCCATTGATATTGGTTGCACTGCCATAATGATATCAAATCATGGTGGAAGACAACTGGATGGATCAAGGTCACCCTTTGATCAACTTAAAGCAATAAGAGATGCAGTTGGAGATAAACTAGAAATTATTGTTGATGGAGGAGTTAGAAGAGGAACTCATGTATTAAAATCGATAGCAGCAGGTGCAACAGCATGTAGCTTTGGCAAGGCTTTTCTGTTTAGTCTGGGTGCAGGTGGGCAACAAGGTGTAGAAAGGTTGCTTCAAAATATGCACGATGAAATAAGAAGAAACATGATATTAATGGGATGTAAGAATTTGACTGAAATAGATAATTCAAAAATAATTTATAGGAAATAAATGGATATAACACTTGCAAAAGCATTAGATAGATTGGGAACTGAGTCTGCATTTAAAATCCTTGCTGAGGCAAAAAAACTTGAGGCAGAAGGAAAGCAAATGATTCATTTAAGCCTAGGTCAACCTGATTTTAAAACTGCTCAGCATATTGTAGATGCTGCAAAAAAAGCTTTAGATGATGGCCACCATGGATATGTAATGTCCAATGGAATTCTTGAATGTCGACAAGCTGTAGTTAGAAAAATAAAAAAACTTTATAATGTCGATATAGATCCAGAACGTATCTTAATAATGCCTGGGGGAAAACCAACCATGTATTATGCAATTTCTTGTTATGGTGAACCAGGTGTTGAAATAATTCATCCAACACCAGCATTTCCAATTTATGAGTCTATGATTAATTATACTGGTTCAACAGCAGTACCTTATGATTTGTTAGAAGATAAAGACTTAAAATTTGATCCTGAAAAGATTCTTCCTTTAATTACTGCAAAAAC
>Ga0208880_1000124_pt1 | contig 16407 bp, 23 predicted proteins | sample Knorr_S23_td_Sur_FD_185606 | JGI IMG/M metagenome (GOLD analysis project Ga0208880, IMG submission 185606) | Marine microbial communities from Southern Atlantic Ocean transect - Knorr_S23_td_SurfaceB_ad_5m_LV_B (SPAdes) (version 2) | ecosystem: Environmental > Aquatic > Marine > Oceanic | place...
TCGATGCTTAGATACATTGTAACCTCGTTAATTTGTGATTGTTTATACAGTATACTGTCATTTGATCAAGAAGTCAAGTCATTAAACACCAATTTAATTTTTTGGGGTTACTTATTAAATAATATTAGTTAGAGTGTGAGGGCCTTGTTCACAAGACATTGTAACGCGAATGGGAGGGAGTAATTAACCCTCCCATTTTTTATTTGTGTTCTACCTCAATTCCATTAATTTCACGTAACCAATTTACACGATCTTGCCATGCTTCTGCGTTAGAAAATAACAAGATTGTACCAAAAATCATTACGAAAATTACAGCCAAATTATTCTTCATCACGGTTATCCCATGGTGCTGTTTCATAGCAACCTGCTGGAATCTTGTCTTTGTATTTTATACGGATATCATATCCCCAAGTTCCTGCTGTACCATGAATGTATTCAAATGGCATTTCACGTGGTTTTCCAAAACACTTGTTGTTACTTTGTCCAGGATACATATACCTTGGATTATGTTTTAGAAAATCACGCAGTTCTGCGTATTCCCTTTTCATTTCGCCTACCTTCCATTGCTGATAGCAGGCGCTGGCCTTTGTCCAGTCAACATCATTAACACTTGGACCAGTTCTGTAATGATTAACACAGTCCTTCATTGTTAAATTGTTTATGTTTGGTTCTGTTTTTGCTTCGGCTACAAATGCCCACGACACCATTGCCGCGGCGAGTAGTCCTAATGCTATAAGATTGTCCCTCATGTTGCCCTCTCCTTCAGGTTATTGCTGAGTCATTGTCGTTGTTCCACACCCCGTGGATGTAAGACAATTTTGATTGATAGAATAAGTTTGACCTGTTGAACTGTTCTGTGTCAGATCAAGTGTCGCACTATACCCTGTCATTGAAATCGAAGCATTGTGATTGCCCGATCCGTCTTGTGTTACGTCGACAGTTTGATTACTGCCAACATCAATTTCAACATAGTGTGATCCTGTGCCCTGCTGATATAGATCTATATCATTGCTATTACCCTGTGCTGAAATAAATGCCTTCTTATCTCCGTCATTGGTTTGACTGGTTAAAATATTATTGTAGTTTCCGTCAACATCAAGTGAAAGGAAATGTCCATTGTTTCCTATACCGTCGTTGTGTGTTTGTGTGCTACTGATTGTATTGTGATCGCCGTTAATGTCCATTAGTATTCTATTGTCATCCGCACCAGAGGCGCCGCCTTGATTAACTGTTGTAGAATTGTAGTCACCGGTAACGTCAAAGAGTATTACGTTGTTATCACCTCTTTGTGTCATAGTTGTTGTGTTATTGTTACCTGTGATGTTTGCGTCAACAATGCTGTTTGTTGTAGTTGTAGGACCTGCGATTAAGTTGTCCGTACCATCCTGTGTAATATTAAGTGAGTTGTTGCTTCCGCTTTGTGTAATGTATATGCCATTACCATCGTGTGTTACACCTCTGGCATTGTTCATCAGTGTAGTTTGTGTTGAACTGATGCTTGATGTGTATGTAGGTGTTGACGAATACAATCCTTCTTCTGTTGCTATGGATGTGAGAAAGGCATCGAAATTATTATTATTGGCAGTAGAGCCTACAGTGCCTGAAAACTGTCCGTAACCAAAAGTCACATAAACTGAACCGCCATTTGTGCCATAATCCCATTTGTACCACATTTTATAGGTAGTATTGTTAGCACTGTTTGTTGCCACGGTTTCGCCACCAGTTGCAGAAGTAAAATATCCATCTGCGCCAGGCAAATAGTTTTCACTCGCGGTGCTTGAAGCATAATCACCGTATCTGACGTTTTGATAGGAATCATTGGCATTAACGACAGCGGTATATGATCCCACCTGCATCTTGTTTTCAATCAATGATTCAATGTTACCGATTCTGTTGGTTGCTCCATTTTCTGCGGCGATGATTAGTTTGCCACCACCACTAACATATGAGTCATACACTGAACGACAGGTGCTACCACAGTTTGAGTTGCCTGCTATGTCAATCACAAGTTCCTTGCCTGACACATCACTTGAACTTACTGTTGTAGATGTGCTACCTGTCACAGTAAAACCTAAACTTTCATAATGGCTCTTGAGGTTGCTGTACTGCGTACTTTCGTTAGAACTGTAATATATGAATAGATCATTGGCTTTGGCAGTGTTACTAATTGCCATAAAAACAATTATGCCAAACAGTATAAAAGCCAATCTTGTTATAAATCTTTCAAACATTAATTCACCTGTTTTATGTTTATGTTATTTTGTCCGTCACCTAATTGGTAATCATAATATTCAAATTCACCCTGTTGCATATTAATATTGTACCCGTATGGCTTATGCAATCTTAATTGGAATACATTTCCTAATCCGTCATCTCTTCTAATCAGCCAATAAGGTTCTTGGTCATATAATCCTATTTGTGTTTCAGGGTCTATACCCAACTGTATTCCTTTTACACTATCATCTAATTGGCTCATCATTAATCTTGCCAGTGCGGCATTTAATTGATCTAATACGTTTGCAAGATAGTTTTGTGATAAAAAGTCTATGTCGAGATCTGTCATCCAAAGATCTTTTTCACTTTCTGCAAAATAATTTGTGTTAAGTTCGTCAAAGGATAAAAAATCTATTCCTAAAAAATCTGTAAGACTTTTAATCCTATTCATCTCCATTTCTTCGTTATCATACACAGGTTTGCGAATAATTATTAAGTTACTGATGAACGTTGAATCGGGATCAAGTAGCAAGGGTTTCAGTGGAGCAGACTTTTGGGTGTCCACAGTTGTTACTTGGAAGGCTTTATTGAGTATAACTGTCCCTATGTCTGACTCCACTGAAATTTCTCCTGTAACACAAATTGTATCTTTACCGATAATAGTACAACTTGGTAACAGGATCACTGTAGTACGACCAGTTTCATCTACGGTCATACTAAAGTCTGTACCTCTAACACCTATAACTGCTGTAGGTGTAGATATCTTTACATTTTGGCGAGAATTTTTTGCTATTTGTCCACTTGCGTATCTAACAGTCCCAAGGCTGGCTTTCAATGCTAAACTTCCTGTAGATGTATTAGGATCATATACAAATTCATCTATGATTAAACTGCTATGAGGTGTTACATCAACTCTGGTTTCGTCTACAAACTGAATTGCCGTTGAACCGTTTTGGGTTTTTACAGTATCATAACTTTCCACACCAAGACCCTTTTTCGATTCATACACTTCTTTGTCTCTTTCGATGATAGCACTACCTTGTTGGTCAATGACATCACCGATATTCGCAAAAGCAGATATCGAAAATGACGATACGAGTATGGCTAAGATGATACTTCTTAACATATTAATCGCTCTGTGTTATATCAACATCAAAGTCATCACCTACGATAGTAAGATCAACAGTTGTGTCATAGATACCACTTTGAGTTATATCTATTGTTCCACCACCGCCTGTTACATCAAGTGTAATACCTTGACCATTAACATCACCATCGCCTGATTGTGTTGTTGTAATAGCAACACCTTCATCTGCGTTGGCACTATTAGTAGATAATGAAGCACTGTTATCAACTGTTACAGTTAATGCCGCACTTTGACCATTAATAGTTGGTGTTAATATGTTGTTATCACCAGTAACTGTAAATGCTACTGTTGAACTATCCGAGCCTGCTGATTCACCGATTCTAATAGTGTAATCGTTATCATCACCAGTTGTTGTTACGTTCAAAGTCACAGTATCACAGTTTCCTGTTGCTGAACTTGAACACAGTAGGTCTACAGTGTTTGAATCACCTGTAAACGACCATGTTCCAGTATATGTGTCACCTTTAATTGTAGCGGCAATAGTATTACTATTACCTGTTTGTGTTATAGCAAACGTCATGTCGTCACCATTTAAAGTAACATCTGTTGACGATGTTCCTATAACGTTGTTTTGTCCGTCTTGAGTTATGTCTAAATCTAATCCGTCACCTGATTGCGTAATATAAATGTCATTCGCTTGTACTGGGGACAAATAGAACAGCATAGAAACAAAAAGGACAGTTGCTAATGAAAATTTCTTATTCATCATGTATCTCCTTATTGTTAATTGTTTCTTCTTTCTTCTCCTGTATCGGTTGAACTTTTGATTTAAATTTCCAAAGTCCTTTCTTCTCACCTTGATTTACTAACTCTACGACAGCGGCTTCAATTGCCGCTCTTACTGCGTAGTTAGTAGGTTCATTGATCGCCGTGCCGGCTTCTATTTCTAAAGCCTTTGTGCCGAGATCCAAGAACCTAAATACGTCTGCTCCAGACGCATGGCTCGCGATAGTTTTTTCAGTAGCCACAGTTAGAAGTACTTCCCCAGTCTGCACACTCACTATTCGCATCGCAACGGTAACTTGATCAGTTCGGTATTTTGTATTTGCTCCTATACCAAAGTATCTGGCTCCTACACCACCACTTGTGATATTAGAATCATATCCAACTACACCCCCTTCAAGTACCAAGCCTGCAAAAAGCATTGGTTTTAATTTAACTGCCTCTTTGCCTTCATATGTTTCCCTTGTTGATCTAATTAATTGCCTTTCTTTAACTAAGTTGTCTAATCCAACTCGTTCTAAAACAGTAAACCATGTTTCATTTCCAATAGTTTTAAGAGCATCTATTACCCAAACTTCTGCTCCTTGGGTAACTGCTGAACTTAATTGTGAAAATTTATCGTTTGGTTTACGTTGACCTGTTTTATCTGTAAAACTGTAAACAGCGATTGTAATTTTTGGACCATCTAATTCTGGAGTTGTCTCTAATGCATTTTTAATAGGCGATCTGGCAACCACAGGATCGTCAAACTTCGTATTGGCAAGATTACCTGCACAACCTTGTAGAAGTATTCCTATCAGAACTATCGCTATTAATCTAAACATTCACTTCTCTTCTAAAATCCAAATCCACTTAACGGTACTACTATTTCAGTAAAGCCGCCGTCGGCTTCGGTAATTTGAACAGTAATAGTATCTGTTGATGTATCTTTAACCCAATAAATTGTAGCACCTTCGATAGTAGCAGTACCCGAAGTATCACCGTCATTAGTAAACATATTGTCTACCATCTGTTTGGATAAGTTTGCGTAAATTCTGGATTCGACGTTGTTTAAGAATTTTGCAAGAGTAGTGTTAGCCGCATCTCGTTCTGCTTGTCTTTTTGCAGACTCGGCTTCTTCTTTTGCTTTTTCTTTTCTTTGATGTTGTAACTGTTCTATTGCTAAAACATGATTACTATAACCCTGTCCGCTGAAGGAAGGATTTTTAAATTCGTGTATTAATTCGCTGGCATATAATTGACCAGAAAAAGTCAGAATTATAGTTAGTAAAATCGCCCTCATTCTTTTGCCCTCCATTAATATTTAGTAAAAAACTGGTTGTATAAAATTAATACATTATAATGTTGGTGCTTATTTTAGTGTTTTATAAATAAGAGTATGAAATGGTTAACCCACTGGACAACTGCTCTTATTACTCTGGTAGTTTTATCAGTTATAGGTTTTTCTGATCCTTTTATCAAAGAAACACTTCGGCTTAAATCCTTTGATTTTATTCAAAAATATGATGTTCCTACACAGAGTCAAGATATAGCAATAATCGAAATTGATGAAAAATCAATTGAAAAATATGGACAATGGCCGTGGAATAGATCGGTCCTTGCAGACATAACACAAAAAGCAATAGACAATGGCGCAGGTATTGTTGTACTACCTATACTATTTTCTGAACCAGACAGATTAGGTGGAGACGATGCACTTGTAAACACATTAGCACAAGGCGGTATAGTTATAGGTCAAGTAGGTACTACACAGACTAATCGAAATGCAGTACCAAGGGGCGTTGCTAAAATAGGTGATCCTATGCCGTGGATATTTGAATGGCCAGGTATGCTTGGTCCTATTCCTTTATTAGGTGAAGCCGCAAGTGGTGTTGGAGTACTTAATACTGCTCCAGAAGTAGACGGCGTTGTAAGAAGAATACCTTTACTAATGAGAGTAGGAGATGATGTTTATCCTGCAATGGCTATTGAGGTTATACGAACAGCAACAGGCGATCCAAGTTATCAAGTTAAAACAGGAGAAGGCGGAATTATTGCATTACGAGTTCCTGCTTATGCAACAATTAAAACTGACCCGTATGCAAGGATATGGTTACGTTGGAACAAACAGTTTACATCAATTAGTGCCGCAGACGAAGACTTTACTTCTGTTAGAGGCAAAACAGTTATTATAGGTATTACTGCTGAAGGTATAGGTGGCATTGTTGCTACACCAAACGGAGAAGCATATAGTCATATGCCAACAGCAATAGCACTGCAAACTATTATTAATGGTGACAACATTGTACGTTTAGATACTGCTACATTCTTAGAATATGTAACTGCGATTATAGCAGGATTAATTTTAATATTATTGGCAGTAAGAGCACCTTACTGGTTAGCAGGATTAGTAATTATAGCAGTTCCGACAGCAACAGTATATGGTTCATACTATTACTTTGTAAATCATTTGCAGTTATGGGACTGGAGTTGGATAGTTATTGTTACAACACTTGTAGGCTTTCATGCTATATTCAATAGATTTACAAAAGAATTCTTTGAGAAACAAGCAATCAAGAAACAGTTTGCAGGATACTGTTCTCCAACTGTGGTACGTATGCTACAAGAGAATCCAAGTTTAATTAAAGATGGTATGAAGCGTGAGATTTCAATTTGTTTCTCAGACCTACGTGGTTTTACTCCTTTGGGAGAATCGTTTGGAAACGATGTTAAAGGACTTACAAAATTAATGAATGGCTATATGGATGCTATTACACAACCTATCCTTGATGCCGACGGTATGGTTATCAAGTACATTGGTGACGCAAGTATGCACGTACACAATGCACCAAATGATGATCCTGATCATCCTAAGAGTGCTGTTCGCACAGGACTCAATATGTTAAAAGCAGTGGAGAAGTTTAATGAAAAAATTACAGCAGAAGGCAGACCGCCCATCGGTATGGGAGCAGGTATTAATTCCGGACTTGGCTATCTTGGAGAAATGGGTAGCACCTCAAGACATTCGTACGATGTACTTGGCGATGCCGTCAGCACAGCCGCACGAATCGAATCAAAGTGTAAAGAGTACGGATGCTTATTACTCGTAGGTGAAACTACATACGATGCTACCAAAGACGATTTCTTTTATTTGAAAGTAGATGAACTTGCTGTTAAAGGTAAAACAGTAGGTATTAGAATTTACACAGTTCTTGATATTAAAGATTCAAAAGCAAACAATAAATCTAAAAGTGTTCATAACGAAATGCACGAGGCGTACAAATCACAACAGTTTGACAAAGCAATTGAAATGTGTCAATGGTTAAAAAGTTCTTATCCTAAGGGAGCATTTGACGGTCAAATGAACAACTATTACGATATGTGGATTGAACGTTGTGAATACATGAAGACGCAAGAATTACCTAAAGACTGGAATGGAGTCTTTATTGCAACAACCAAGTAAATTACTTTTTACCTGTACTGTTAAATGAATCGCTTTTTGATTGATATCTTTTTATGATTTCTTCAAGGTCTTTGTCAGGTTGCATACCTTTTTGTTGATAGTATTCTAACACCATAGACAGTTTTGTATTAAGCCTAATCATATCGTTGTCAAGCATACGAATACGATCGACAAGTTTGATCAGAGTAACATTTGCATCACCAAGCACAGGTTTAATTTCGTTAGTTACCCACTGCCATACGTAATAGACAAAATACCCAAGACCCATAGCCGCAACAATAGGAAACCCAAAGTCTTTAATTGCTGTGGCTAATTCTGCTGTCATATACTCAACCCTACTAAAAATCCTATAATTGCACCTAACCCTATTGCTGGTAAACTAATTTGCAAAGCAAATTTTGTATCATCTGCCATACGTGCATCAAGATAAGATTTTGTTGCGTCATTCTGTTGGTCATACCATTTTTGAAACTTACGAGTCATGTGTATCTCCAACTTTAACTAACCAACCGTGTTCATTAACAATAAACCTATCACCTGGTTTGTATAAGTGATAACCTTTATCGGTTCCGTCTTTTTGTTTGCCCATGACTTCACCGTCCCAGTCACCTTTAACTCTAAAATTATTTCCTGCTTGTTCTACTGTATAATCTACCCAAAGCATAATTGACTTCCTTCACTTCTAATCTCGACGAGCGTCCTCTTTGCCTTCGTTGGCCGCAAGTCTTTCAATGTTAGGTTTGACCCCAACTACGTGAGAGAGTAGAGCATCAATTTTAATTAGATCATTATTCATAGTTTGCACTCTGTTGTCAAGAGCATTGATGATGTTTTTAAGACCATTAACACTTCCTGTAACAGAAGCAAGTATAAATTTTAATGTGGTGAAGACAAATACGCCTGCCGCGATAGCACCTGCTATCGGAAAGCCTACGTCACCGACAAATGATAAAAAGTCCATTGTTTGCCCTCCTTGAACCCTCTGTACTATTATTTATATAAATATTGGTATGGAAGCACTGTTCTTGCTTGTGATCAAACACTGCATTATCGATCTTGGATTTCAACCGTTGTCTTATCCGCAAGGGAAAGGCAAGTTAAATTATTTTGGTTTTAACGCACATCTACAACATTACATACCACATGGATTAGGCACTGTCTTAGTACTCAGTCTTGTATTAGACCTACACACGGCGCTTATATGCGGTTTAATCGACTGGTTTTTGCACTGGCATATAGACTTTGCAAAGACACACACCAGAGCATATTTTGGTTGGACTAATAAGGATAGACAGTTTTGGGTATTGAATATGCTGGATCAGTTTTTACACTTCAGCACTTATTATGGAATTATTTATTTCCTCGTACTTTAGTTAACTGTACCATTAATGCTTCTTTTTCAATATAGTTACGAATGTAGCCTGCGGCATTTCTAAACATTCTGATTGTAAGAAGATCTTTGTTAGTTTCGTTATCGTAAATTATTACTTTAGGCAGTCTTACACCGTCGCCGGATTTTCCATAGACTAATCGACTTGTTAGATTAAGTTTATTTTGATCAAACAGTTTGTTCAGACGTTTGAAGTCTAACACATAATAACCTTTTTGTGTAAACTGAACAAGTCTAACCCTATCGTCATTTAGTGTAGCAAAATATTTAATGCCATCTACCATCTGTTTTAGGAAACGTTTTTCTTCATCTTCTGATGATCCGGCTAACTCTTGTTGAATCTGTCTGTTTGCTTCTATGTAGGCTACATCATATGCATCTTCGATGTTTTTTGCTTTTACGAATTTACCCTTGACTGAATCTATATCAACTCCAAAACGTGTCCACATATTTTTAAGTATATCAAATCTTTGATCTGTTGTCATACGAGCACCACCAGAACCAACTTGACCCATTTGTTTAGTAGTGCCTGTCTTTACACTTAGGTCAAAATTCTTAACTACACGTTTTCCTTTTTCATTGTTGTATACTAACTCAACATCTGTTTTAGTACCTACTTCATTGCTTATACCGTCACTAATAATATCAACAGCATCTGGTCTACCATTGATTTCAAACATTTTACTATATCTACGAACAGCATCATTAATATAATCTTTAATGCTATTAATTTCTTTAGACATCTTTTTTGATAAAAGTTCTGTATTTCTTAAACTTTTAAATGCATCTGGTTTTAATTTGACAACTAACGTAAATTTATCTGTAATATTGCTTTCAGTTTCTGCGGCTGTCTTTATTAATTCTCCATTATCAGGAAGTTGCCCGATTACATTTAAAATATCTGCACTGCTAATATCTGCTCCTGGACGTTTAATTAGTTTTGCCATTGTAGCACAACCTAATATACCTTCTGCTACTTCTCCTTTGTTACCAAAGTAATCTTCTTTCTTGCCAGACTCTCCGCCTTTAATAGCAGGACTTTTAAAAATGTTTTTTGCAACAATAGCAGTTACATCTTTTCCTAAATGATCTTGGCCAGTGCCTTGAATAGTATCACTAATATCTTTAATTTGTTGGCCTGGGTTTGGCGTAAAGAAATAGTCTCCGGTTTTACCCATTTTTAACTTAGCATCTGGCTGTTTTAAAATATTGTTTATACCGTCAATATAAGTAGGAATACTTGCAGGACTTGAACTTGCAACCATAGCCATTTCTGTAATTTTAAAGTCAGCATATCTCATAACAACAGTATTTATGCAAGTTTTGGAAAGAGCATATCTGTGCAGAACTTGTCTACATCTGCTTCATTCAAGCCTAACGACTTCATAACACGTGGTGTGTGGGGATTTTGTTGCTGGTTGTGACAGTAGTAGTTCTGTGCGCCAGCGGTAAGATCTGTTGTTGAATTGCCTGTATATTCAGGAACGCTTTTAAACCATACACGTAAATTTTCTAAAGCAAGATCTATAATAGCATTTGCTTCTTCATCAGTTCTCACATTACCTGCGGCAATCATGCTTGGTGAAAAAATGTTTTGTGCCCACTCAGGTAGTTCACGTTTTTTACTTGGAATAAAATCTTTAACTGCATTTTCATACCATTGTACAAGGGGGTGTTCTTCTCCGCCCGAACTTGCTGAAAAATCATGAAATGCTCCAGTCATCTTAGTTTTACCTGCAATAACATCAAAGCCGTATATAGGTGCATCGTTTGTTAGCACTGGAAAACAACATACGTGCATCATCCATAGACCATGTGAGTCTCTTGCATCTACAACATCAATGTGTGCTCTACGCACATCTTTATTTGCCCATACTCTGTTGATCCAACCTTTGTCTGGTTGATTGAAATAACCTAATCCTGGCTCTTCAACTTCTTTAGCATTATCTTCAAAGATGTTTATAATTTTGTCTTTGCAGTCGATTAGTTTATCCCAAATCATTTTGAACCTTTCTGCATTAGTAAAGATGTTAATAGTAACTTAATGTCTTTAAGTTCTTTTCTTAATTCTTTGATTTCGTCTCTTAAGGAATTTTCTTGTTGGATTTCTTCTTGGGCAATCTTTTGAGCACGAAACTCAGGAACTTCACTTAACTTCATCCATCATCTCCTGGAACAATTTAGTAGCAAAATCAAAACAGATTTTTGCTTCGTCTGCCATGTTATCGTTTAGTCTTTCTCTGATAGCAGTCTTTAATGTGTCTGCATCTTCAAAGTCAAACATAGTGCCCTTGCCCGGAATTTTTTTACGTATCATTTGGCCGCCACTTAGATCGCCCATATGTCTTGTGTAAATGTGTGCCATTAGTTTTTCTGGCTCAGTTGCAATGCTCATAATATGATCTGCATACTCTTTACCACTTGGTAATGTTCTTGGTGGTTCTACATTATCGCCCCAAAGTTCTGTGTAGTCTGCAAGTATCTTCGGTGCTCTTCGAATGTCAGGAAGTCCGTTTAAAACTCCCTGTGCCATTGCTACTGTTTCTAAAATATTGTAATTGATATATTGATTATATAAAAAGGTTGCATAAACTTTAGGATCAATAGATCCGCTCATTAAAACTTTTACAAATTCTTGGCGTTCAGCATTCCTATGATGTTCATATGTTAATTCTTTTAAACTCATTCTTTTTCAACTCTGATCTGCAATGGAAATCCATGCTGTCTACTTAGAGCAGTTGCTTCAATGCTTTTTTGCTCTGCTAATTCAAAGGTATAAACACCAACAATGGCGCTACCTTCTTGATGGACTTGCATAGTTAAATTTTTTGCAGTATCTTTTGAGTGTCTGAAAATACCTACAAGCACGTCAATTACAAAGTCCATAGGAGTAGTATCATCGTTTAAAAAAACGACTTTATAACGATCAGGCGTTGTAATAACTTGATCGATTTTTTCGTCTATCAGTACATCTGTATCGCTCATTATGTCTCCGTAATGTATTTATAGCATTAAATTTGCAGTCGACCTTAAGCCGACTGCAAATCATTAACGATCAAAGTTGATTATTTTACTTCGATTGATCTTGCTTTCTTACTCTCAGGAATAATTCTTTCCAAAGAGATTGAAAGTAAACCATCTTTCAACTCAGCACCTTTGACTTCTACATCATCAGCGATTGAAAAAGACTTTGTAAATTGTCTTTTAGAAATGCCTCTGTGTAGTACACCGTCCGCACCTTCGTTATCTGTTTTAGTTTCTTGGATTGATTTGATTGTTACCATACCGTCTTCGTATTGTACATCAATATCCTTTTTACCAAAGCCAGCCAACGCAAGTTCAATATTGTAGGTGTAGTCACCTGTTTTAACAATATTGTATGGTGGATAGTTAGTATTAAACGTAGGAGCATTAAAGAAGTCGTCGTCGAACATTCTTTCGAATCTGTCAAATAACGGATCGAATCCTACTGTTACTGGTTTAAGTTGATTAAAGATAGATAAAGATTTGCTTGTCATAGTATTTCCTCCTTATTAAGCAAGTTAATTGTACATAGACCTATCAAGCATCTTTGTACAAATGTATTTATCATACATATATATAATATAGTGCTTTTTCGACAAAAAATCAAGTAGTTATTTTACCAAACTATCATTAAATTGTTTGCTTACTTCTATAAAAGTAGCACATTTACTCAATTGTTTTAGTGTTGGTGCCCCAACGTAAGTACAAGTAGAACGCAACCCACCCAAAATATTTTGAATAGTATCGCCCACTGCTCCCCTGTAAGGCACAAGAATTTCTCTTCCTTCACTGCTACGGTACTCCTTAAGTCCGCCAAAATGTTTCTTGTTTGCACTATCACTACTCATACCGTAGAACTGTACAAACCGCTTTTCTTCATAGTGTGGTAAAAAATTACCATTGTCTAATAATGTTGCTTCGCCATTTGCAAAATGCTTACTAATAACTTCGCCACCGCCTTCATCGTGTCCGGCAAGCATACCGCCGAGCATTACGAAATCAGCACCACCAGCAAATGCTTTGGCTACATCACCAGGACAAGTACAACCGCCGTCAGCAATAACGTGTCCACCAAGGCCGTGAGCGGCATCTGCACATTCAATGACAGCACTAAGTTGGGGGTACCCCACACCAGTCTGAATACGAGTAGTACAAACACTACCAGGGCCAATACCAACTTTAATGATATCTGCTCCACTTAAAATTAACTCCTGTGTTTGATCACCAGTAACAACATTACCAGCAATGATTACAATGTGTGGAAATTCACTTCGGAGTTTTGCAATATATTCTGAGAAGAACTTAGTATAACCATTTGCTACATCAACACAAACATACTTAATGTTTTCTGTTTGGCTATAAACTTTTTTAAACTTCTCTAAATCACGTTTAGTAATACCCATTGAATATGCAACGTGTTCTCTACGTAATTCTGCAAAAGGATTAAAGAACTCTACCAGTTCTTCTTCGCTGTAAGTTTTTACAAGACACGTAAATAATCCCTGTGAGGCTAACGTATCAGCCATTTTCATAGTACCAACTCCGTCCATGTTAGCCGCCATGATCGGAATGCCTTCGTATGAAGGGTTACTGTCGGGACGTAGTATTTCCATATTCATTTCAGTAGGCACATAATTACGAAATTTGTAACGTCTTGTTAACCCAACGTCTTTTCTACTGCCAAGTGTTGAACGTTTTGGCCTTAGTAATACATTAGAAAAATCTAACTTTAGTCCTTGTTCAATACGCATTATTTTATTGCTCCATAGTTAAATGATAGACTAATTCTGTCCTTGTTTGATTTATTAGTCTTTACTGCGTGTGGTTGCCATCCGGGAAAGATTAAAACATCTCTTTCGCCAGGATCAATAGTGTGCTTTGTTCCTACTACAGGATTGTATTCTGCACTAACAGGAACAAAATAGTCTGCGTCATCGTCACGTACAAATTCTATGCCGCCACTGTCTTTATCTGGAACTTGCAAATACAAGTTTCCTACTAACAGGGCATTTCTATGTTTGTGTAAATTATTATATCCACCTGGTGGGTTAATGTTTAACCAGTAATTAAGTAAACTCACCATAGGAAGACCTAATTCTTTAGCAATGCTATTCATTACATCATCTAAGAATTGTTGTATTTTAATACCTTGTGGGATAGGAAAGGCAAATGACATTTCCTGTTCTTGATCAAAACTCTGCCAACCATTACAGTCGTTTAGAGGATTATCACCTTTCTTTTCATATGCTAAATCTATTAGCCATTGAGTGTCAATACTCTGTGGAAGTATTGCTTTCCAAACAGGAGTTGTGAATAAATCTACTCTCTCCATATCTTATCAGGTGCTCCAGGACCGTAATTAAAACTTAAACTGTATCTTTCTTTTTGACTCATGTTACTGTTTACACTGTGCTTGAGCCAACTTGGAAATAAAAGTAATATTTTTTCACGAGGTTGATATGATCCTTTATGACTTGTAAAATGATTATATCTATCAAGAGGTGGAATATAATGAATAGCATGATCATCTCTATGAAATTCAATGTTACCCATTAGGTCTGGTTCTTCAACATTTGAATAAAGTACACCACTAATTAAACTACCTTGATGATCATGAAGCATATTATGATCTTTGTGTCCATTAATGTTAAACCATAAATTGTTTAAATGTAATGTTGGTAATCCTGCTTGAGCAGATGCTTCTCCAACTGCACTATCTAATTGTGCTTTTAATTTTAAAAGTTGTGGCGGAATAGTAGACTCTTTGAATTCAGGATATTCAATAGAGCGACTTTGCCATCCGCCTGCGTTACTAATTTTTACACCTTCCGGATTAGCAGTTCTTAGTTGGTCAGCATACTGCTTCAACCACTTTGTATCAAAATCAATATCTTCAGTTGCCCAGACAATACTCGGGAACCATAAATCCGCTTTAAGCATTAGTAACCAAACTCTTCCTTTCTACGAGCCAATTTTTTAAGCCAACGAGCACGACCTGCCGCTTTTGCTTTTTTTCTTTTTTCACTTGGCTTTTCATAAAACTCTTTATCTTTTAAAGTTTGAAGAACACCGTCATCATTAACCTTACGTTTAAATTTTCTAAGTGCTCCATTAATATCGTTATTTCTGACTTCAACTGTCAGTCCCTTCTTCGGCCGTTCGTACCTCAAAGTAGTTTTCTCCTTCTACTATCTGTGCAATGTCATATACCTTATTAACATTAAGTTTATTATAAGGCATATAGTCTCTGGTTGTCAAGTAAAAAGTGTGATTTAAATTTAACAACCAACCTATTAACCATTCAATTTCCTTTGAACGATCAATATTCAAAATGATGTAGTCAACGGATTTTGCTACATCAATTAACCACGACACATCTTCATCTGTTTCTTCGTTAAACAAATAAAGATTAATCGATGATTTTAAATTTTTAGCAACTTTATTAAAACTGTCCTTGTCTTGGTCACTTGGATTAATGAATAGAATGCTCTTGTTCTCATTTTGTAGAGTATCAGGAGGTGTGATCAAAGTCATTTTAATTTGTTCGGACATCTATGTACTTATTTGCGACGTTTAAGGACTTCTTTGAAAAGTGATTTATCAGTCTGTTCACCGTTTTGGTTGTAACCTTCAATTACTTCTGTGAATCTCCAGTTTCTTCCTTGGTTTTCAATCTCACTTGTTTGTTGCTGACTTTGGTTATGTAACTTTTGGTTTCGGTGTTCCTTTTTTTTTGAAACTCGGGAGTAAGTTCTTCCTCATAAAATATTTTATTACGTGTGTCTGGAATATCTTTATCTTCAGGAGTATTCTCTGCTTCTTTATTTGCGGCTTCGACCCAGTTATTCCACTTGTCAAGATCCGTTGTTGGATCGTCCATTGCTTCTTTAATCTGTTCGCTTATTGACTGCTCTGACTCTTGCGATAATTCTTCGTTTTTTTTTGATTCTATTTCTTCTTCTTTTTCGCGTTCTGCTTGTTCTTGTTCAAACCCTTCTTGTAACATTTCAGAAGTAGTTTTTTCTTCTACTGGTGTTTCTTCAATAAGTTCTTGAACAGGCTCTTCTGGTTCTGCTTCTGGTTCTGCTTCTGGTTCGGGATCGCTACTTGGTTCTGGATCCGGATCGGACTTTGGGGGCGTAGTATCACCGCCAGGACCAATAAGGCCTTTTTCTTCTCTATACCAATTGAATGTGTATTGAGAAGCGATCAAAAGTAATACAGCCAATGGATCAAATACAAATATGATTATAATGATTACCCATCTAACTGCGGCCTCTAATAGATTTTGATCTGCTTGTTCACCGTAGATAAATTCTGCAATGTACTTGATAGGACCAACTTCTGCTTCAAGTTTACGATATTCTTTTTCATATCCAAACTTTTCTTCACGAACATCGTCAATTACTTTTTGTTCTGTTTCAATGAAACCTTCAAGTTCTGTAATACGTCCTTCAATGTCTTGCG
>Ga0208880_1000127_pt1 | contig 16131 bp, 20 predicted proteins | sample Knorr_S23_td_Sur_FD_185606 | JGI IMG/M metagenome (GOLD analysis project Ga0208880, IMG submission 185606) | Marine microbial communities from Southern Atlantic Ocean transect - Knorr_S23_td_SurfaceB_ad_5m_LV_B (SPAdes) (version 2) | ecosystem: Environmental > Aquatic > Marine > Oceanic | place...
TTATGATTTTTTCGAGCAGCGATGAGCGCAGCCTCGTTACATACATTGGCAATGTCTGCACCAGAAAATCCAGGAGTTTGTTTGGCTAAGAAATCCACATCTAATTTATTTTCTACCTTGAGAGGTTTGAGATGAACTTCAAAAATTTCTTTTCGTTCTCTTAAATCGGGTAAGTCTACATAGATTTGACGATCAAAGCGCCCGGCCCGCATCAGCGCTTTGTCCAAAACATCCGCACGGTTGGTAGCGGCCAATACAATCACATTCGTGTCGGTACCAAAACCATCCATTTCTGTGAGGAGTTGATTAAGTGTGTTTTCACGTTCGTCATTAGACCCTGTAATGTTGTTTTTGCCGCGCGCACGTCCAATGGCATCAATTTCATCAATAAAAATGATGGCAGGGGACTTGTCTTTGGCTTGTTTAAAAAGATCTCGTACACGAGAAGCACCTACCCCAACGAACATCTCCACAAAGTCAGAACCTGACAATGAAAAGAAGGGGACTTTAGCTTCTCCTGCCACAGCTTTTGCAAGGAGTGTTTTACCCGTTCCAGGAGGGCCGACCAACAGAGCGCCTTTCGGAATTTTACCCCCAAGAACTGTGTATTTAGAAGGATTTTTTAGAAAATCAACAATTTCCTGAATTTCCTCTTTGGCTCCTTCTAATCCAGCAACATCTTTGAAAGTAATTTTAATATCCGACTTTTCATCAAACAATCGAGCTTTGGATTTTCCAATATTGAATATTTGCCCACCACCACCTCCAGCGCCACCACCCGACATGCGACGCATCAAAAAGATCCATACAGCGATGATAAGGATCAATGGTAAAAACCCGATTAGCACATCTAACCAACGGTTTTCAACGGTTTTGAATTCGTAAAAGAAATTGATGCCCTTTTGTTCTGCAGACTCCAGTTTGCGTTGAAAAAGCTCAAGGTTTCCAACTTCAAATTGGTAATGAGGCCCTTTTTCATTTGATCTTCCAAAAAAGTCTGAAGATAGTGCGTTTTTGTGTTTGGGCGTTTGAAGCGCATCAGGGTTTAGGGTTACTTGGGCTACATTTTTGTTGATGACCAAAACACGTGCTACGTCTCCATCGTTCAGATATTTTTCAAAAGTAGAGATATTAATTTGTTGTCGGTCAGAGAGACTGCCGCTGTTGTTGAAATACGACATGCCAATAAAAAATGCCGCAATCAATGCATAGAGCCAATAGGAGCTTATACTGGGTTTTTTATTGGGGGTTTTATTGGGAGTTTTTTCTTTTTTAGCCATTTTTTTTTATTAGATGTAATCTCAATTAGACATTAGAAGCAATCTCTGTCACTTTTGCATCTCCCCAAAGAGATTCAATGTCATAGTGATCGCGAATGTGACGCTGGAAAATATGCACTACGACGTCGACATAGTCGAGCAAAACCCATTCGCTGTTTTCAAGACCCTCTGCCTGCAAGGGTTTTTCCTTTAAAGTTTTACTGACCTTCTTTTGAACCATTCCTGCTAGAGCACTTACCTGAGTGTTGGAGGAACCCGAACAAATGATAAAATACTGGCAAACGGTGTTTTCGATATCACGCAAGTCCATAACACAAATATCTTGCCCTTTTACATCTTCCAAAGCATCTATGATTTGGGTGATAAGGTTGTCTGGACTGCTGTTTTTTACCATATTTTAGCCGTTTGAGCAAATCTATTACAAATTCATGTAATACATTGAGATATACTTAATTTTGTTTTATGCATGTAATCAAACTTAGTGCCACTGCTTCTACAAATGATGATTTGCGCAATTATGTCAAAAACATGCGACCAAAACAAGTAACTGCCATGTGGACTACCAATCAATTTAATGGCAAAGGGCAAGGGGGTAATACATGGCATAGTACTCCCAATCAAAACCTGACCTTCTCTCTTTACATCCCTGACCTTAGACTTCCAATCGATCAATCTTTTGAGTTAAATAAATGGATTTCTGTTGCGCTAGCCAAATGGTTAGAAAATCTCAATGTTCCACAAATACAAATAAAATGGCCAAACGACATTTTGTCATGTCAAAAAAAAATTGGAGGTATTTTGGTTGAGTCTAGTATAAAAAACAACTCCGTGTACCCCCTAGCCATTGGTGTAGGTATCAATGTAAATCAAGTCCATTTTGCCAACCTACCCAATGCAACCTCAATGTTTTTGCAAACTCAAAAAAAGACTTACGATGTAGAAGCACTATTTAATTCTTGCTCGCAGTCCCTTATTGCTGCTTTGACATCCCCGATGAAAGGCTGCGACGAAGCATATTTTCAACGTTTGTATTGGTATCTAAAAAAAGGAAATTTCATCCAAGACAACAGGCCTTTTGAAGGTGTTATTGTAGGCGTTCACCACGATGGACAATTGATTATTGAAACAGATGATAATCAAAAAAGGATGTTTGCCCCGAAAATGTTAGAGTTTGTGCATGTTGCCGATAAGGACCTCTAAAAACTGTGTAAGAGGTTTTTTGACCATCATCGCCATCATAGGATTTAGATTTCCTTTGAATTGCAATTGAACTTGGGTTTGATTCTCATTTATGGCTTTAAGAAGGCCAATCAACTCAAATTCTACCTTCCCACCCGAAGAAGCCAGTAAGATGGTGTCAGGAGCAATACATTCCTTGATACGTAAGCTTAGCTCGGGCATCCCGCCCAACTTGAATCGAAAAGAGTCATTTTCTTCCACTGAAAATGTAGCTCCCTCTGGCATAAGTTCTTTATAATTTTCAGGACTACTAAGTCGTGAAAAAATCGTGCCTATAGGCTGACTAATCTGAGTAAATGAACTATTGATTTCCATGACAAATTTAAGGTTTCCAATTTTGAGGTGCTACACGCCATTCGGTGAGCATTTCTGCCTCTGCGCTGGTAATGAGTCCTGATTCCAATGCTTGCTCTAGTAAGTAATCATAATTACTCAGGGTGTTTAGCTCCACCTTGGATTCTTTAAAATTGTCTTTGGCTATGGTAAAATTGTAGCTAAACACAGCCAACATCCCTTTAACCTGAGCGCCAGAACTTCGCAATGCGTCTACTGCTTGTAGACTGCTTTTACCAGTGCTGATTAGGTCTTCAATGACAACCACTGTACTATTGGGCTCAAGTCGGCCTTCAATTTGATTCTGTCTTCCGTGAGATTTAGGTTTAGGGCGTACGTACACAAAAGGTAAGTTGAGTTGTTCAGCCACTAAGGCACCCAAACCAATGGCTCCTGTTGCAACCCCTGCAATCACATCAGGCTTGCCATAAATATCTTCAATCTGCTTGGCCATTTGCTCTCTTAGGTAATTTCGAATAACAGGGTAAGACAACGCAATGCGATTGTCGCAATAAATTGGCGATTGCCAACCACTGGCCCATGTAAATGGATTTTTGGGTTCCAACTTTATTGCATTTATTTGTAGTAGAAATTCAGCAATTTTTTTTGCTGTGAAGGAGTCATGAATCATGGGGCAAAAGTATAAAGTTTTTATCAATGCAAAACAGATTGTCCTCACCAATGAAAAGCCCACTTCCACAAAAGATCACGTTTTACCTCTTCAGCATACATCCTTTGCTGATATCTTGAGCTATTTTAAGAAAACCGGCGCCAAAACAATTTATTTGCATGATGATGATCCACTCACTTTAATGCACTACTTCAAAACCAAATTGCCTGTAACTCAGGCCGGTGGTGGTCTGGTTACCAACGCCAAGGGAAAAACTTTGTTTATCTATCGGAAAGGTAAATGGGACCTACCCAAAGGAAAAATTGATCGTGGAGAAACCATTGAAAAGGGTGCTGTACGGGAAGTCAAAGAGGAAACTGGTGTAAAGAAACTTAAAATCAAAGGTCTTGCAGGTATGACTTATCACATATTTAAACGCAACGACATCTATCAGCTCAAGGAGACTTTTTGGTTTCACATGGATACTACCTACGATGGGGATTTAAAACCTGAAATCAAAGAAGATATCACCAAAGTGCGTTGGAAAAGTCATAAAAAGACCAAAAAAGCTTTGGAAAAAACATACCCAAACATCAAGCACTTATTTGACAAGTTGGGGTTTAAATTCTGACACAACTCGGAACAAGTTGTGTGTAGTCACCTTTGTTTCGAATAATTTCCCTGACGATGCTACTGCTTATAAATGATGTCTTGGCAGAAGTCAACAAAAAAACGGTTTCAATATCTGATAGTTTTCGATTGGTGCGTGCAATGGCTTTTTCAAATTCAAAATCTCCATTATTGCGTACACCTCTTAGGATGTAGGAAGCCTCAACAGTTTTGCAAAAGTCAATGGTCATACCTTGATAGGAAACCACACGTACTTTGGGTTGATTTTTAAAGCATTCTTCAATAAAATCTTTTCGTTGGTCTAATGAAAACATATATTTTTTTTCAGTGTTGATTCCAATACCTACGATAATTTCATCAAAAATAGTTGTACCTCTCATTACAATATCTTGATGACCAAGAGTGAATGGATCAAAAGAGCCAGGAAAAACCGCACGTTTCATATCACAAATGTATTTATTTTTTAAGGGCTTCTGCTACAGCATCACCAAATAAATCACTCAGCGGGATGCCCGCATGACGTGCTTGTTGTGGTAGTAAACTGGCTTCGGTCAGCCCGGGAACGGTGTTGATTTCTAGAAAATAAGGAGTGTCTCCTACAAAAATAAAGTCACTGCGACTGAGCCCTTTCATGCCCAATGTGGTATAGACCTTTAGCGCTGCTTTGTTGAGGTTGTTTAGCTGTTTTTTGGTAAGGCGAGCGGGAGTAATTTCATCTGACTTCCCTTCGTATTTAGCTGAATAATCAAAAAAATCAGAAGAACTGACAATTTCAGTGGCTGCCAAAACACGAATTTCTCCTTGATAGGTCAACACACCGATAGAAACTTCTTTCCCATCAATAAAAGATTCTATCAATACTTGATCATCTTCTTTTAAAGCCTTGGTAATTGCCCCTGAAAGTTCGGAAATCTTATATACCTTACTAACACCAAAACTACTTCCTGCTGAATTGGCTTTTACAAAACAAGGCAAACCAATAGTCTTTACAATACCCTCAACATCGATTTTTTGACTTTTAGATAATAGCAATCTTTTAGCCATAGCAACCCCGTGGGGTTGTAAAAAATCCAAGGTTTTACATTTGTTGTAAGTAAGAGATGAAATTTCAGCTGAACATCCAGTATATGGGATGCCTAACTTGTCGAAATAGACTTGTAATTCTCCATTCTCTCCTGGTGAACCGTGAACCGAATTGAACACTACATCAAAAGTCAATTTGCCACAACTAAAATCTTTTCGATTTATTGGCAGCCAGTCGTCATCTACACACACTTCCCAGCTCGAAAGATTGATGCGAACTGGATAAACATCATAATCGTTTTTATCCAAGTTTTGAACCACCACTGAACCACTTTTAAGTGAGATTTCGTATTCGGAGGTGTATCCCCCCATGATGACTGCGACTTTCGGCTTCATGCTGCAAAAGTATCATTTATTTTGCCCTTATGGTTTTATTATCTTTGTGTCCATAATATTTGATCATGGGTTGGTTGCGTTTTCTGTTTAGTTTTACTTTTATCAAGCAGCTAGTTAAGGCTGTTGTGATTGTGACCATTTTTCTAATCTTGTTGCTTTACAGTTTAGGTTGGCATACACGTCAAGGCCAGTTTGTTGAAGTTCCAGACCTCAGCAGACAAACGATAGATCAGGTTGTTGAAATTATGGACGATGTCGATTTGCGTTTTGAAGTCATAGACTCTGCCAATTACAACCCCAACTTTGAACCTTTTGCTGTCATTGAACATCTACCTAAGGCAGGCGAAAAAGTAAAAAAAGACAGAAAGATTTACTTGACACTAAACCCCTCTAACTACCGAGAAATTTCTGTTCCAGATGTGATTCAAATCACCTACCGAAATGCTGCTTCGACCCTACGCGCTGTAGGACTTGAAATTGGTGAAATTTCTTACCGAGACAACATTGGCAAAGACATGGTCTTGCAGTTGCGATACAAAGGGGAAGCAATCGTTCCTGGAGTCAAAGTTCCCAAAACATCCCCAATCGATTTGGTATTAGGTAATGGAAAAACACCAGAATGATTGACGCCAATATGCAGGATGACGAACTTTACGAGCACTTTTCCTTTACTGCTGATTTGGGTCAAACGACTTTGCGGGTAGACAAGTTTTTGATGAACCGCATTGAAAATGCCACTCGAAATAAAATTCAACAAGCAGCCAAGGCAGGTAGTGTTCATGTTAATGGCTCAATTGTAAAATCAAACTATAAGGTCAAAGGTGGCGACACAGTTCAAGTGTTGTTTGCACACCCTCCACACGAAAATCTTCTTGTAGGCGAGAACATTCCAATAAATATTGTTTATGAAGATGATGCTCTCTTGGTGGTCGATAAACCAGCGGGTTTGGTCGTACATCCTGGCCATGGAAACTACAGTGGTACTTTGTTAAATGCTCTGATTTATCACATTGAGAACCTGCCTACAAATCGCAACGATCGCCCTGGGTTGGTGCATCGTATTGATAAAGATACCAGTGGTTTGTTGGTTGTTGCTAAGACAGAACATGCGATGGCTCATTTGGCTCAACAGTTTTTCGATAAGACATCCGAACGAAGCTATTTGGCTTTGGTTTGGGGCGAACCGACGGATGATAAAGGAACGGTTGAAGGACACTTGGGGCGTGATCCAAAAAACAGACTTTTGATGACTGTCTTCCCTGAAGCTGATCAGGGAAAAGAAGCGGTCACTCATTATGAGGTTGTGGAGCGATTTGGTTATGTCACCCTTTTAAAATGTCGTTTGGAAACAGGGCGGACACATCAAATTCGTGCCCATATGAAATATATTGGACACCCTCTTTTTAATGATGTTAGATACGGAGGAAATAAAATTCTTAAAGGCACCACTTTTACCAAATACAAACAGTTTGTAGAGAATTGTTTTAAAATATTGCCGCGTCAAGCGCTTCATGCCCAAAGCTTAGGCTTTGTCCATCCAGAAACTGGAGAAAAATTGCAATTTCAATCTCAATTACCTGAGGACTTTCTAGCGGGTATTGAAAAATGGCGTCAGTATGCGCGCCATCGTTCTGAATAAAATGCTCGATTTCACTTCCCATTTTGACCGAGAGCATTTGCCTATGCCAAAAAGCCTTTTTATTTTTGGGTAAAACGCACTAAAATGAAAATCTTGGTTTCTCCTGCAAAATCACTCAACTATGAGCGTATGTTGCCACACAATGAATGTAGTCAGCCTGTTTTTGTAGATCGCGCTCTTCAGATCAATCAATCTTTACGTCAAATGAAACCTGCTGATTTGCAAAAATTGATGGGGATTTCACAAAAATTGGCAGATCTGAATTGGAGTCGAAATCAGTCTTTCTCCATCCCATTCAATGCAGAGAATGCACGTCCTGCTGTATATGCTTTTGATGGCGATGTTTACAGCGGTTTAGATGTATATTCCATTGAGCAAAAAAACTGGGATACCCTCAACAACAGCTTACGTATTTTATCAGGTCTTTATGGGGTTTTAAAACCTTTTGACCTTATGCAACCCTATCGGCTTGAGATGGGAACTGCTTTTGCAGTAAATGGGAGTAAAAACCTCTATGATTTTTGGAAATCTGCTCTTACCGACCATCTTAATAGTGAACTTCAAAACGAAGAGTTGGTTGTCAATTTAGCTAGCAAAGAATATGCTTCTGCGGTTGATTTCAAATCATTGAACGCTCGGGTTGTGTCGCCAATTTTTAAGGATTACAAAAACGGAAAGCTCAAGATTATTTCCTTTTATGCCAAAAAAGCTAGGGGATTGATGGCTCGATTCCTTATCGACAATCAAGCACAAACTGAATCCGACCTATTGGGGTTCTCCACAGACGGCTATGTTTTTAGCTCCGAACACACGGCTGACCCTATGGCGCCAGTGTTCGTGCGTTAACGTTTTTTCTTCTTTTTGATGCGTGGTCTGCGTACACCGAAACTACCATTAACGATTTTGCCACGGCGTGTTTTTTTATCGCCTTTGCCCATGATTTTAAGATTTGGTTGTTTAAAGATAGTAAAACTAAAAACAATCCACTTCAGGATATCATCTTATAGCGGGCAATAGGAACTAATCTCTGACTTGTTTTATGAAAGTTGCAACACTATCAGCACCATGATTTTTTAGATGTTTTATAAATGCAGAACCTATAATTGCTCCTTTGCTGTGAGACACTGCTGCTTGATATGTGGTGCTGTTGCTGATGCCAAAGCCGACCAATAATTTGGATTGTAAACCCATGCTTGCAATGCGTTTAAAATAAGCCTCTTGTTCGTCGCCAAAACTACTTTTGGCGCCCGTAGTAGCCGCACTGCTCACCATGTAAATAAAGCCCTCTGAAACCTCGTCAATATATCTAATACGTGAATCAGGAGTTTGTGGCGTGATTAAGAACATATTCATGAGTCCGTGTTGTTGAAAAACAGATTGATATTGTTCATGGTATACATCAACAGGAAGGTCGGGAACAATTAAACCATCGACCCCAACCTCTTGACAACGCTTACAAAAACGTTCGATCCCGTACTGCATCATAGGATTAAAATAACCCATCACAATAAGAGGAACATGGATTTTATCACGGACGCCTTCTAATTGTGAAAACAATTTTTCGGTAGTCATGCCATTGTGTAGGGCTTGGGTTGAGCTTTCTTGTATGGTAGGTCCATCGGCCAAAGGATCAGAAAATGGCAATCCCAACTCAATCATGTCAACTCCAGAGTCTTGTAGCTGTTGAAGTACTGTTATGGTGTCCTCTAAATCAGGATACCCAGCAGTAAAGTAAATCGACAAAAGCTTTTTGTCTTTCCCAAGGGTCTGTGTAATTCGATTCATTAGAGCTTAAAATAATCTATGTAGGTAGCTAGGTCTTTATCACCTCGCCCCGAACAGTTAAACAATACGACATCATCTTTTTCAAAAGACCGCTGATCAAGTATGGCAAAAGCATGTGCTGTTTCGATAGCTGGGATAATACCCTCCATTTGCGATAGGGTAAGTCCCCAGTCCATAGCTTCTTGGTCAGGGATTGATACAAATTCAGCTCTTTTACTGCGATAAAGATGCGCATGCATAGGTCCCACTCCTGGATAATCAAGTCCCGCTGAAATAGAGTAGGGTTCTGTAATTTGCCCGTCCTCAGTTTGCATCAATAAAGTCTTGCTTCCATGAATAATCCCTTCCTTTCCAAGAGCTGAGGTCGCTGCGCTTTCTCCTGAGTCGATGCCTTTACCTGCTGCTTCGACTGCAATGATATTGACACGTTTGTCGTCTAAATAATGGTAATAAAGACCAGCTGCGTTGCTGCCTCCACCCACACAGGCTATTACATGATCGGGGTAGTCGCGGCCTTCTACGTCTTGCAATTGACTTTTACATTCTTCACTAATCACTGCTTGAAAACGTGCTACCATGTCGGGGTAGGGATGAGGTCCTACCACTGATCCTATAATATAATGTGTATCCACAGGGTTATTGATCCAATCGCGAATGGCTTCGTTGGTTGCATCTTTGAGTGTCTTACTTCCCGATTGGGCGGGTCTCACTTCAGCACCTAACATTTTCATACGTGCTACATTAGGTGCTTGGCGTTGAATGTCGAGTTCACCCATATAAACAACACACTGGATGCCCATCAAAGCACATACAGTAGCTGTGGCAACTCCGTGTTGCCCAGCGCCAGTCTCAGCAATAATTCGATTTTTACCCAATCGCTTGGCCAATAAAATCTGTCCAATCGTATTGTTGATTTTATGAGCGCCCGTATGGCATAAATCTTCGCGTTTCAGATATATTTTGGTATTGTATTTCTCAGAAAGTCTTGACGCAAAGTACAAGGGGGTTGGCCTCCCCACATAGTCACGTAGCAAATCATCAAATTCTTTTTTAAAATCTTCCTGGTTGGTGATGGTCAAGTAGTTTTGTCGCAGCTCTTCTACGTTCGGATATAGCATCTCAGGGATAAAAGCACCCCCAAAATCTCCGTAATAACCTTTTTCGTTCACATGATAACTCATAATGCTAATTTTTCTTTAAACAATTTAATATCATCAATATTTTTTAGCCCTGGAACCGTTTCAAACTTGCTGTTGATGTCTAGTGCATGAATCGGTAGTCCCGTACGGCGAATTTCGTCAATCTTTTCAATACTGTTCAATCCAATCCCTCCACTTAAGAAAAACGGATGGTCGAGAGTGTAATTTTTTAACACACTCCAGTCAAAGGTGGTGCCGTTACCGCCTGGCAGAGGACCTTGAGTGTCAAACAAAAAATAATGACAGTGTTTTGTGTAATCTATCAGTTTGGAAAAGTCAAAATCAGGACCAATTTGGAAGGCCTTAATCACTTGGGTCTGCATAAAAAGAGACTCGCAGAGTGCAGGTGTTTCGTTTCCATGGAGTTGAACCGCTTGTAAGTTGTGTGACGAAATTACGTTTTCAATCTCTTCTAGGGTGGAATCAACAAAAACCCCTACTTTTTGAATGTGGTTGGGAATGCTGTTGGGCACCTCACTACAAAATCGTTTGGAAGGTTCCCAAAAAATAAAACCCATGTAGTCGGGCTTAAGATCTGTCAAGGCCTCTATGTTTTGCGCCTCGCGCATGCCACATACTTTTAACTTCATTGCTGTAATTCGGTTATAAATTTATTGGCTGCTTCCCCTGGATTTTGAGTTTTCATAAAATGCTCTCCCATCAAAAAACCTTGGTATCCAAATTCTTGAAGTTCTTTCACCGCGACAGCTTCGCTGATTCCACTTTCGGAAATTTTAACAAACTCGCTTGGAATCTCTTTTGCCAATGCTTTGCTCGTCTCTATACTGACAGTAAAACTCGTAAGATCTCTATTGTTCACGCCCAACATATCTAGAGAAGGCATCAGAGATTTGTTTAATTCTGCGAGGTTGTGAACCTCTAGCAAAACTTCTAATCCAAGTGATTTAGAAAAAGTAGAAAGCTGTTCGATCTCGTTGCGATCTAAACAAGCCGCGATCAATAGAATTGCATCCGCACCATAAGCTTTGGCTTCTAAGATCTGGTATTCGTCTACAATAAATTCTTTTCTTAAGAGTGGTAAATTACATGCAGAACGTGCTAATAATAAATCTTCAAGTGAACCTCCAAAATACTGTGAATTCGTAAGGACTGACATTCCAGAAACACCCGCTTTTTCGTAGCCCTGAGCAACATCAGTTAGTCTTAAACCAAAATTGATATGAGGCTTTGAGGGTGAGCGCCGTTTGTGTTCGGCTATGATGCCGGTAGAAGCATTTCGAATCGACTGACTCAAAGAAAGGATGTCTCTTTCGAACAGAGGCATCTTCTCCAAATCAGATGGCTTGATATTTTCTTTTTTAAAGTGCAGATCTTTTCGAATGTCCCCTACAATTTTTTCTAGAATATTCATTGAGCACTAAGTTTTTGAAGGGTTTTTAGGGCAGCTTTTGCACGACCCGAATCGAGAGATTCTTCAGCGGAGGCATAAGCATCTAGCAAAGAAATATTGTTGGCAGTAGAGATAGCAATCGCTGCGTTGGCACAAACTACCTGGCGTTGAGCTTGCGTGCTTTGTCCGTTAAGAACATTGTTAAATATCTTGGCGGCATCCTCTACAGATGTCCCCCCTCCAATATCAGAAGCTTTTAGTGGAGCCAAGCCAAAAGTTTTTGAGTCAACCAAAAAAGCTCCGTTGTTTGTGGTTACTTTAGCTTGTGAAGTCAGCGAGATTTCATCGTATCCGTCTAAAGCATGAATGATGCTGTAGTGCTGATCGGTCTCTTCCAATAAGTAGCTGTATACACGAAGTAATTCAAGGTTAAACACACCTACCATTTGTTGTTTTGGAAAAGAAGGATTGACCAGCGGGCCCAACATGTTAAAAAAAGTTTTTAGCCCTAGATCACGACGTATGGGCGCCACATGTTTCATGGCAGGATGGAAAAGAGGTGCATGAAGAATGCAGATCCCAGCTTGGTCGATACATTTTTCTAAAAACTCGGCATCGTTTGAAAACTTAACACCCAAATACTCCATTACATTACTTGACCCACATGAAGAGGATACGCCATAATTACCATGTTTGGCTACTTTAACTCCAGCACCCGCTGTGACAAAGGACGCCAAGGTGGAAATGTTAAAAGTGTCTTTGCCATCGCCTCCGGTGCCACAAAGGTCAATGGGGTTATAGGCGCTTAGATCAATGGGTAAACACAAATCCAGTAAAGCTGCACGAAACCCTGAAAGCTCCTCAACAGTCACCGAACGCATCATAAAAGTGGTCAAAAAAGCAGCAATCTGATGATGATTACACTTCCCTTGCCCAATGTCCGTCAAAGCGGACTTTGCCTCTTCTTTCGTCAAGGTTTCGTACTGAATAAGTTTTTCTAAAATAGCTTTCATACTACATGTTTATCCAGTTGTTTAACATTTGTTTTCCGGTAGGGCTAAGGATGGATTCAGGATGAAATTGAACTCCGTACAAGTCATATGTCTTATGACGCATTGCCATGACTTGGTTGTTACTTTCTTTAGCCAACAACACCAATGATTCTGGTAGAGGAGATTGAACGACCCATGAATGGTAGCGGCCTACCTCAAAAGAGCTTCCCAACCCTTCGAAAAGCGGATCGTCTTGAATGATTTCGATGGGCGTAGCCACACCGTGATATACCTTGTCAAGGTTAACCAATGTGCCTCCAAAAACTTCTCCGATGGCCTGATGCCCCAAGCAGACTCCCAGTATGGGTTTGGTTTTGGCATATGCTTCAATGATAGGTTTGAGCAAGCCCGCCTCATCTGGAACACCTGGTCCAGGTGACAATACAATCTTGTCATAGGGTTCGATGTCCTTTATTTCAAGTTGATCGTTGCGCTTGACGGTTACACTACACCCCAAGTCCTCTAGGTAGTGAACCAGATTGTAGGTAAACGAGTCGTAGTTGTCGATGACGATTACTTTCATAGTTTTATTTTTTCAGCTTCTTCTAAGGCTTTATTAAGCGCCCCTAATTTGTTATAAACTTCTTGCAATTCGTTTTCTGGAACGGACTCTGACACCACGCCGGCACCCGCCTGAAAATGTAAGGTTTTGTTTTTACTTAGAAATGATCTTATGATAATTGCATGGTTATAGTTTCCGTTAAAATCCATAAAACCAATGGCGCCCCCATAGAATGCACGACTCCGATTTTCATAGTCCTCAATAAGTTGCATGGCTCGATGTTTGGGTGCACCGCTTAGAGTGCCTGCAGGGAAAGTGTCTGCAACAATCTGCATGGTTGATGTGCTTTCTTTTTTGACTCCTGTTACCTTAGAAACTAAATGAATCACGTGAGAGTAGAATTGAATTTCACGATCTTTTTCGACGACAACTTGATTGCCATGTCGGCTTAGGTCATTACGTGCCAAGTCGACAAGCATAACGTGTTCACTATTTTCTTTGTGATCTTGTGCCAATTTGCGCGCACGAGCAGCATCTTGAACGTCATTTCCAGTTCTTCTAAAAGTTCCAGCGATCGGGTGAATTTCAGCCTTACCATCTTTAACAATGAGTTGTGCTTCTGGAGAACTGCCAAAAATTTTGTAGTCTCCAAAGTCAAAATAAAACAAATAAGGCGATGGATTGACAGAGCGTAAGACCCTATATAATGTAAATTCATCTCCTGAGAAAGCTTGTGAAAAACGCCTTGAAAGAACAATTTGAAAAACATCTCCACGATGGCAATGGTGAATTCCTTTTTTGACCAACTCCACAAACTCATCGTCAGTCAGGTTGGAGGTAGGGCTCCCTTTCCGCTTAAATGAATGGGTGCTTATGTTGCGGGATTGCAGCAAAGAAATTACCTCGTCTAGATTGTTTTCTGTATGGTAGCAATGGGCATACAAATCCGCTTGATTATTAAACACATTGATTGCAATAACATTCTGAAAAAGAGCATAGTAAAGATCTGGAATATCAACGTCTGAACCCTTCTTAGTAAGTGTAATGTCCTCAAAATATTGAACCGCCTCATAAGAGGTGAAACCAAAAAGTCCGTTTGAAACAAAGCGGTCGCCATCAAACTTACCCTCAAATTGTTGGGCAAATTCTGAAATTCGATGAGCTATTTTAGTGTGAGGGGCAACCGATTCTTCGCTACTTCTACCATCTGGGTAACGACACGTTAGAAGGCCATTCTGTAATTTGACATCAGCTATTGCATTAAAACAGATGTAAGCCACACTGTTGTCGTTGGCGCCATAATCAGAGCTCTCTAAAAGCACACTGTTCGGAAAACGATCCCTTATTTTTAGGTACATGTTGACCGGTGTCATGGTGTCAACCAAGAGTTTCCGGTGGTGTGTTTGCAGTTTGTATTTCATTTTTCCAAAAATAAAAAAGGCTTGTCGCGATGACAAGCCTGTTTATAAATTGTAACATACAAGGTGTCTGCCGCGATAGTTAATCACAGTTAGACCACCAATTGTTTGTATTCATCATTTTCATTGGGTCAAATATATAAAGCTCTGTCTAGATAGCCAATATTTGAACTGAAAAAATTATTTAGCATTATTATGCGACCCGTCGCAGTAGCCGTTTGGGTCTTGGGTGTTGCCACACCCACATTTAGGTCTATCAGTAGTTCTCATATTTAAAAATTTAGTGTTACTTCAATGTCAAATTCGTTATCGATAGCTTTGTTGCCAAGGTTGTCAAAAAAGCTGTCCGATCCATATCGAATGTTGTAAAGTGTACGGTCGATCTTTACTTGAGCGGTTGCTGAGCTTTCAGTCAGTGTCATATCAAAAACTACCGAATGCGTTTGGCCTTTGATCGTAAAGTCTCCAGTAACCGTATATCCACTTGCATCACCACTCACTTGTGTGATTATCATGTGAGCTTCGTTGTGGGCTGCTACACCAAAAAAGTCGTCTGACTTTAGGTGTCCCTCAAGGTTGGTTTTGCCTTTTCCTTCAAGGTCGGTAACCGTCAGACTGTTCATGTCAACGACAAACTCGCCACCCAACAATTGTCCGTCTTGAATATTGAGTGTGCCGCTTTGAAGGGCAAGGGTTCCAGAGTGTTGGCCAGTTACTTTATAGCCTGTCCAGTTGATGGTGCCTGATTTGACAACAATCGGGTTGGCAAATGCCACAGAGATGGTTGCCAAGAATAGTAATAAAAAGGGTGTTTTACTCATAACAATTATATTAAAGATTAGTATTTAGATTGAATTTTTCTGTAGGTAGCCAAAAGCTGATTGATCTCAGCTGTCTGGATCCCGTGTGTTATTTCTTTTTCTTTTTCGTCTATGATGGAATCGAGTGTATTTAACAGAGACAGGCCTTGCGAAGTAATAAATAAATCGATTTTACGACGGTTTTCTGCACATTGCTTACGAACCACTAAATCTTTTTCTATGAGTTTATCCACAATCCGTGTGGTGTTACTCATCTTATGAATCATTCGTTCAGTTACATATTGTAATGATGCTGCTTTGCTGTTGCATCCCCTTAAAATCCGTAAAACATTAAACTGTTGGATCGTCAATCCATGGGGGTGCAATGCGCATGTTAACTCTGCGGTGATCATTTGAGAAGTGCGCATGCTTTGCACTACAAGTTCTCTAGCTAATTTTTGATTATCCTTTGTCATTACAACATTTGTACATACAAATATATAAAAAAATTATATTTATACTTTAATAATTTTTTGAATTAATGCGTGGATTCATATGGCTTATTATTTTTTTTATGACAAGCTGTACGTATCTTCGTCCCAAACAAAACAGCATGTCTAATCTTACACAGAATGAATGGGTCGAACAATTGGCTGCCCATCCCCAAGCCGTTGTTCTTGACGTGAGAACTGAAGAAGAGTTCGAATCTGGTTACATCCCCAATGCCCAAAACATTGACTTGAGGATGGGTCCTGGGTTTATTGAAGCTCTTGAATCTCTCGATAAAGAAAAAACCTACTTTGTTTATTGTCGATCTGGAGCCCGTAGTGCTCAAGCTTGTCAATTAATGAGCCAATTGGGTTTTACATCCACT
>Ga0208880_1000128_pt1 | contig 16089 bp, 16 predicted proteins | sample Knorr_S23_td_Sur_FD_185606 | JGI IMG/M metagenome (GOLD analysis project Ga0208880, IMG submission 185606) | Marine microbial communities from Southern Atlantic Ocean transect - Knorr_S23_td_SurfaceB_ad_5m_LV_B (SPAdes) (version 2) | ecosystem: Environmental > Aquatic > Marine > Oceanic | place...
AGCTTTGACGGTATAGCATATGCTGAAGATGAAATCTTTAAATCATTCATTGAGGACGAAGAGGAGATTGCAAGGATAAAAAATGCTGCCGAGGATGCAGCCTTACTCGAGGCAATGGGAGCAATTACTGAAGAAGAAGATAATATGGAATCACTTACAGATTTAAATTTAAGTGATGAAGATATTCAAAAGTTATCTAATAAGGGTATTAAAAATAAAGATGATCTTGCAGAATTAGCAGTTGATGAGTTACAAGAAATTATTGAAATTTCTTCTGACGATGCATCAAAAACGATAATGAAAGCAAGAGAACACTGGTTTAATTAATCAAAAGGAAAATATTTTGGCTTTAACTGTTAAAGATTTCGCAAAAACTCTAAAAATCAGTGATTCTGCTTTGCTTGAACGTATGCAGAATGCTGGACTGAGTCATTCTAAAAATACTGATGAGGTTACAGCTGCAGATAAACAAGCTCTTTTAAAATCTTTAAAAAGTGCAAAAGCAACTCCATCTAAATCTATAACTTCAGGGTCTGGAGTTACAGTTACATCTAAAGGAAAAACTTCCAAAGATACAGAAACAGTAAAAAGTTATTCAGATAATATAGAAGCAAAAAGAGCAGCAGCTTCTGAACAACTAAAAGAGCAACAAAAGAGAAGAGAAGAGCAGTTAAAAGAAGCCGCAAGACAAAAACAGGAAGAAGTCAAAAAAAGAGAGAAATTTAAAAAAGTTGATAAAGATAAACCAGCTATCAAAGTAAATGTTAAGGATCAGTTATCAAGCGCAGTAAATGCATACAAAAGAAGAGAGACTGCTTTTCCCCAGGAATCAGAACATAAGTTTGAAGCGCCTACTGAGTTCATAAAAAAAGATATAGAAGTTCCAGCATCCATTCAAGTTGGTGAGTTAGCTAAATTAATGGCTGTTAAAGGAAATGTAGTTGTAAAGAATCTAATGGGACTAGGGGTTGTCGCAACTATAAATGATGTTATTGACCAAGAGACAGCAATATTAGTGGTAGAAGAAATTGGTCATAATGGAATCGCGTTAAAAGAAGAAAATTTTGAAGAAGATTTAGCTAATTTAATTAACTATAATGATGAAGCAAAGCCTAGATCACCAGTTATCACTGTTATGGGGCACGTTGATCATGGTAAAACAACACTCCTTGATTTTATTAGAAAAACAAAAGTCGTAGATGGCGAGGCTGGAGGCATTACACAACATATTGGAGCTTATGAAGTTGAAACGCCTAAAGGTAAAATCACTTTTATAGACACTCCTGGTCATGCTGCTTTCTCATCAATGAGGGCTAGGGGTGCCAATACAACCGATATTGTCATTTTGGTTGTAGCTGCTAATGATGGTATTAAACCGCAAACAGAAGAAGCAATTAATCATGCTAAGGCAGCTGGTGTATCGATTGTTGTTGCAATAAATAAGATTGATTTAGATGGAGCAGATATTGATAAGGTAAAGGGTGATTTAGCAGCTAAGGACTTGACTCCAGAAGACTGGGGAGGAACAACACAAATGGTTCCAATATCAGCCTTAAAAGGTACTGGAGTTGATAAATTATTAGAATGTGTTTCTCTTGAAGCAGAATTACTTGAATTAAAAGCTCATCACAAAGGTCCTGCCCAAGGCGTAGTTATTGAATCTGAGTTAGATAAATTTAGAGGCACAGTTGCAACCTTTTTAATTCAAAATGGAACATTAAAAGTTGGTGATTTGGTTGCATCTGGAAATTCAATTGGAAAAATTAAAAGTATTTTAAATAGCGATGGTTCTAAGATTAAATTAGCTGGTCCATCTGCTGCTGTTGAAGTATTAGGTTTAAATAACGTGCCAAATGCAGGGGATCCTTTTCAGGTAGTTGAAAATGAAAAACAAGCAAGAGAAATCGCTGAGTATAGAATTACCCAAGAAAAGGAAAGAAAGCTTTTAAAACAAAAAGATGACACCGCAGGTGATTTATTTGAATCGCTTGGACAAGAATCTAAAAAAGTACTTAATATCATTGTTAAAACTGATGTCGGTGGAACATGTGAAGCAATTTCAGCTGCACTTAATGATTTAGGTAATGATTTAGCAAAAGTTAAGATTGTATCAAGTGGTGTTGGAGGAATATCAGAGTCAGATGCAAACTTAGCATTGGCTGTAGATGCAATTATTTTAGGTTTTAATGTGAGATCAGATAATTCTGCAAAGAAAATTATAGAAGACGAATCTATACCTTTAAGCTACCACAGTATTATTTATGAACTATTAGACGATGTGAAGGCCAGAATGAGCGGACTTCTTGACCCAATTATTAAAGAAGAGATAGTTGGAACAGCAGAGGTATTAGAAGTATTCAATTCTCCTAAATTTGGTCAAATAGCCGGTTGTATGGTTATTGAAGGAAATGTTTTACGAAACAAACCAGTAAGAGTTCTGAGAGACGAGATAGTCATCTTCGAGGGTGAATTAGATTCTCTAAGAAGATTTAAAGAGGATGTAAACGAAGTTAAAAATGGAACTGAATGCGGTATGGGCATTAAAAACTATAAAGATATTAAACCTGGAGATAAGATAGAGGTTTATGATCGTAAAGAAGAAGCACAATCAATGTAGTTGAAGTTTTAATGTCATCATTAAGAGCAGAAAAAATTGGCGACGAGCTAAAAAAAGAAATATCTTTAATTATCAACAAAGAAACAAAAGATCCAAGGCTTCAAAATATTAATATTACTGCTGTAAAAGTTTCAGATGATATTGGTATAGCGACTGTGTTTTATACAGTTATTGGAGAATCTATAATTAAAGATCAAAGTGAAATAAATCCTAAAGTATTAAAAAAATTTTCAGGTATGATTCGATCAAAGCTTTCAAAAACTATGCAGATAAGGAGGGTACCTGTCATAAATTTTAGATTTGATGAAAGTATCGAATATTCCGATAATATTGAAAGCCTATTAAAGAATATTAAATAATGGATGGATTTTTTCTTCTTAATAAGGAAAAAGGATTAACTTCCAATCAACTTGTTCAAAAAATAAAAAAAAACTTATCATTAAAAAAAGCGGGTCATTTAGGAACACTAGATCCTATGGCGACTGGATTAATGGTAATCGCTGTCAATAGGGCGACAAAGTTTTCTAGTTATTTCTTAGAGTCTGACAAATCCTACTATGCAACAGTAAAACTTGGAACATCTACAGATACAGACGACGCGTTAGGTAATGTTATTGAAATATCAGATAATTTTCCAACAAAAGAAAAAACTTACAAAGTCTTAAATTCATTTCATGGAAAGTCATTACAGAAGGCGCCTTATTATTCCGCTTTAAAGCATAAAGGCAAACCTTTATATAAATATGCAAGAGAGGGTGATTTGATATCAAAGCCACCAAGAGAAATTAATATTTTCTCCATTAAAGATTTTATCTTTAATCATGATGAATTTTCTTTCTTAATTCACTGCTCAAAAGGCACTTATATTCGCTCAATTGCTCGCGATTTAGGAAAAAAACTGGGATGTTGCGCTCATTTATCTGAGTTAAAAAGAGTCTCCCAAGGAAAATTTAATATTAATCAAGCATCGGGTATTGAGATGGTTGAAACAAATAATCTAATATCAATAGAAGAAGCATTTAAGGAATTTTCTAATATTAAATTAAGGAATGATCAATTAAAGATTTTTTTAAACGGCGGTAAATTAAAAAACATAAATAACGAAGATAATGATTATAGAATTTATGATTTATCATCAAATTTTTTAGGTCTTGGCAATGTTACTGATAATGTCCTAGCATTGAAACGACTTGTTTAATGATTGGATTAGTTATAAGATTCACACGCTTACTTTAGTTGTACGAGGTTTGCATTCTTATTAATAAGTACATCGAGGAATATAAATATGGCACTTTTAGCTAACGAAAAAGAAAAAATTGTTGGAAAATTTCAAAGAACAGATAATGATACAGGATCTCCTGAAGTTCAAATCGCATTGTTAACAGAAAATATCAATAAATTACAAAGTCATTTTAAAACACACAAAAAAGATCATCATTCAAGAACAGGGTTGATTAGAATGGTGAACCTAAGAAGAAAGCTTTTAGCCTATCTAAAAAGAAAAAACCCAGATAGTTATAAAGAGGTTGTAAAGCAATTAAAACTTCGTGGTTAATTACAAAAACATAAAAAAGGATAATCGTGGAAAATAATAAATTAGAATCTACATCGGTAGAATTTCAGTATGGAAATAAATTAGTAAAATTAGAAACAAATAAAGTTGCTAGACAAGCAACAGCAGCAGTAATAGTAACAATAGATGATTTAGTTGTTCTCACAACTGTAGTTGCAAAAAAAGAAGCAGATCCTGGAAAAGATTTTTTTCCATTAGCTGTTTTTTATCAAGAAAAATTCTATGCAACAGGCGTAATTCCTGGAGGATTCTTCAAAAGGGAGGCAAGGCCAACTGAAAGAGAAACTTTAACATCCAGATTAATCGACAGACCTATTAGACCTTTATTCCCTGAAGAATTCAAAAACGAAGTTCAAGTTTTTTCAACAGTAATGTCCTCAGGTAAAGATCAAAATCCTGATATAGCTGCCATGATTGGTGCTTCAGCAGCCCTATGTGTAGCAGGTGTTCCTTTTGATGGACCTATGGGTGCTGCTAGGGTCGGATTCATAGATGGTAACTATGTTTTAAATCCAACGTTTGCGGAGCTAGAAGAGTCATATCTTGATATGGTTGTAGCTGGAACTGAACAAGCGGTTCTGATGGTTGAGTCAGAAGCAAAAGAATTAAATGAAGATCTTATGCTTGGAGCGGTATTATTTGGCCATCAGGAAATGCAGGCAGTTATCAATGCTTGTAAGGAGCTTAAAGATAAAGCAGGAAAAGAAGACTGGGTAATTACACCAGATGAAGAATCTCCAAAATATTACTCAGAGTTAAAAGAAAAATATACCGATCAAATTAAAAATGCCTTTACTATAAAGCTTAAATCTGAAAGATCTGAGGCTATAAGTAAAGTTAGAGAAGATATTGTCAATTCATATTCTGATGTTGATGATATTCAATTAGGAAAAGTTTTAGGTGCGTTTAAAAATCTTGAAAAAGATATAGTAAGACAAAATATTTTGAGTAATCAGCCAAGGATTGACGGAAGAGATACAGATACAGTTAGACCAATTTTTATTGAAACTGATGTTCTGCCAAGCACTCACGGATCATCTTTATTTACAAGAGGTGAAACTCAAGCAATTGTTGTTGCAACTTTAGGCTCATCAAGAGATGCACAAAGAATTGAAGCTATTGAAGGTCAAGGAACTGACAATTTTATGCTGCATTATAACTTTCCAGCATATAGTGTTGGAGAAATTGGAATGCCAATGGGTCCAAAAAGAAGAGAAATTGGACACGGAAATTTAGCAAAGAGAGCTATTAAAGCAGTACTACCAGATGTAACAGATTTTGGATATACAATGAGAGTGGTGTCTGAGATTACTGAATCTAATGGATCAAGTTCAATGGCATCAGTATGTGGTACTTCCTTATCATTAATGGATGCTGGAGTTCCCATCTCAAGCCCAGTTGCGGGTATAGCAATGGGACTAATTAAAGAAGGTGATGACTTTGCTGTACTGACTGACATTCTTGGTGATGAAGATCATCTAGGTGACATGGACTTTAAAGTAGCTGGAACAGAAACAGGAATTACTGCTCTTCAAATGGATATTAAAATCCAAGGTATAAATGAAGCCATTATGGAAGTTGCCTTAACAAAAGCAAAAGCTGCAAGGACTCACATTCTTGGCATAATGAATGAAGCTATCTCAGCTCCTAAAGATTTATCTGAAAATGCTCCTGCAATGAAAACTTTTATGGTTGATAAAGATAAGATTAAAGAGATTATTGGTAAAGGCGGAGCAGTTATTAAATCAATGCAAGAAGAAACTGGAGCAACAGTCGACATTGATGATGACGGAACCGTTTCAGTCTTTGGTCAAAATCAATCTTCAATGAAAGCATGTCTTGAAATAATTGAGGGTATTTTAGAAGAACCTGAATTAGATAAGGTATACAAAGGTACTGTTGTTAAGATAGTTGATTTTGGTGCTTTTGTTAATATTCTTCCAGGTAAGGATGGATTACTGCATATATCTGAAATCGCTCATGAAAGAACAGAGGACGTTAGTGCTGTACTTTCTGAAGGACAACAAATCGATGTAAAACTTATAGGATTTGACAGAGGAAAGATGAAATTATCAGCAAAGGCATTAATTTCTATAGAAGACAGTAATAGTGAAAAATCTGAAGAAGACCCATCGGACGAATAGTCTGTAAAATAAATTAGTTTTCTATAAAGTCCTTTAAATCTACTTGTACCTAAAAGCTTCAAAAAGTCAAGTTTATAGCTATTTTTTTATTCACAAAATTTGAATGATTTCAATTTTTATGGTCTCATATGCATGTTATACATAAAAAACCTAATAGGGGGGAAACATTATGAATAATGGATTTAAAATGATAGGCGATGTGGTTGGTCATCTAACTAGCATCTTAATTGGAGTCTTAGGTCTTGGTATCGTTGCTGCATTAGTATTCGGCGATGCTGGTTTAGGCATTGACGTAATTGGCAACATCACAGCTTTAGTAAGTGATCTAGCTAGTAGCGGAGTTGTTGGACTTCTAGTAATAGCAATATTATTAAGCCTAGTTAAGTAATTTTAAATAGCTCGCTAAGAAGGGTTTTTAGCCCTTCTTAGCATTTAAATAGATATGAATTTAAAGTTAACACTATCAAGTATCACCACTTTTCTTAATAAGGTTACTAAGCTGCTAATTCCTTTAGTTACCGTATCTTTATTGCTTGGTATTATTTTTGGACCAGATACACCCTATGTTGGTGACGTATATAAGAATGTTACTAACATACTAAATATGCTTGGAGAGGATGCTTTACTTGCATTAATCTCCTTAGTGATTATTTTAAGCTACTTAAATATTAATAAAGAATAATTTTATTTTAATGGTGGCTATGGGTGGAATTGAACCACCGACCCCAGCGTTATGAGTGCTGTGCTCTAACCATCTGAGCTACATAGCCAATCGTTGAATGATAAGTCCTAGAATTCAAGAGTCAATATTTTTTTTCACTTACTTTAAACATTAAATTTAAAATGAATAACATCACCATCCTTTACGATGTATTCTTTTCCTTCTAACCTTAATTTACCTTTTTCTTTTGAACCAGATTCTCCATTACATGAGATGTAGTCCTCAAAACTAATTACTTCTGCTTTAATAAATCCTCTCTCAAAATCAGTATGAATGACACCGGCTGCATTGGGAGCAGTTGAGTTATTCTTGATGGTCCATGCTCTTATTTCTTGAGGTCCAGCAGTAAAATATGTTTGAAGCTCAAGGAGTTCGTACCCTTTAAAAATAATTTTATTTAGAACAGGTTCATCCATATCCATTAATTCTAAATATTCTTTTCTTTCTTCTTCATCCAGAATAGCTATCTCTTGTTCAATCTTAATTGAAGTTGGTATAACTGTATTGCCAGATATATTTGCAAATTCTATTAATTTATTAAGAGCATCATCTGAAGATCCATCATCAGAAATATTTGCAATATAAAATGTTGGCTTGGAGCTAAGCAATTGAAAACTTTTAATAATTATTCTTTCGTCTTCATTGAAATTTTCGATATTTATAAGCTTTCCTTGATCAAGATCGTTTTTAATCCTTATTAAGATTTCATGTTCAGCTTTATTTTTTTTATCGTTAGTTTTGATAAGTTTTTCGCATTTTAATATTCGCTTACTGACCGTCTCTAGATCAGACATTATTAATTCAAGGTTAATTATTTCAGCATCTCTTACAGGATCAATTGAACCATCAACATGGGTAATGTTTTCATCTTCAAAACATCTTACAACATGAGCTAAGGCATTCATTTCTCTAATGTTAGAAAGGAATGCATTTCCTAGGCCTTCACCCTGAGAAGCTCCTTTAACAAGTCCTGCTATATCTACAAGGTCTAGGCTGGCTGGAATAATTTTCTTTGAGTTTACGATATCATTAAGTTGTTTTAATCTTTTATCAGGAAGCGGAACTTTACCTATATTTGGTTCGATAGTACAAAAAGGGAAATTTTCTGCAGGTATCGAAGATTTTGTTAAAGCATTGAATAGGGTAGATTTACCTACATTAGGAAGCCCAACAATACCGCATTTGAATCCCATATTATTTTGTATGTAATGTTTTTTGTAATTTAGAAAACTCTTGATTGCATAACGCATCAAAGTTTAGAGCAAACAAATCGAAAGCTCTATCAACATACTCTTGATCAGTTGGGTGAAATTTATTTAACACCCAATCAGAAACCATATCTTTATGTCCAGGATGACCTATTCCAATTCTTATTCTTAAATAGTCTTTAGAGCCAGTTTTTTCAAAAATATCTTTAAGGCCATTGTGACCGCCATGACCGCCACCTTCCTTGAACCTCACTTCTCCAGGATTTAAATCTAAATCATCATGGAAAATAACTATTTTATTGTTAGGTAGGTTAATATTTTTAACTAATTTAGCAACTGTACGGCCACTGCTGTTTACATAGTTATCTGGAATAACCCAAAGAATTTCTTCTGAATTTGAGTATGTTATTTCTGCTTCAATATTAGTTTTTGGAACAAAATCACTACAGTGAGATTTACTGAGATTTAAAAGCCATTCCTTGCCAACGTTGTGTCTAGTGCTATTATATTTTGATCCAGGATTACCCAAACCAATAAAGCAAAGTTTAAGCAATTTTTAGCTCTCGTCAGATCCTTCTGCAGAGTCTTCAGAGGCTGATTCTTCACCACCTTCTTCAGTAGCGCTCTCTTCAGCAGCACCTTCTTCAGCAACACCTTCTTCATCTTGCTCAATAACTGGCTCTTCTTCAACAGCTTTAGGAGCATTAACAGATACAACCATTTGATCGGTTTCATCTGTAAGCCCAGGAATCTCTGACCCTTCAGGCAAAGCAATTTCTGTAAGTCTAATCGAAGAACCCAATTCAAGCTCTGAAACGTCTACATCTATTGATTCAGGTATATTTCCAGCTAAACACATAATCTCAACTTCTCTTATAGCTTTGGTTATCAAACCACCTTCATTCTTAACCCCGATACAATCTTCTTCATTGATAAAGTTCATAGGAATGACGACTTTTAGTTTAGTTTTTCTAGACACTCTTTGAAAATCAGCATGAAGTAATTTGCCTTTGGCAGGATCTCTTTGAAGTTCTTTTAATACAACTTTTTCTTCTACATCACCGTTTTTAATTAGAAGAACTTGAGTATAAAAAAGCTCATTTTGAGAGGCTTTAGTAAGCTCATTAAGATGTAACTTTAGATTTAAAGACTCTTTTTCATCTCCATAAACTATTGCCGGAACCATTCCATCAACTTTTCTAATAACTCTAGCTTTATTGGATCCAGTTCTTTCTCTTGTTTCAGCATTTAAAACTATTTGTTCGCTCATAATATCCTCTTATATAAACATCTCGCTAAGAGATTCTTCATTGCTTAATCTCTTGATGCATTCTGCAATTGTTGCACCTAAAGAAATGACGCGTATTTTACTGCATTTTTCACCTTCATGTGACAATGGGATTGAATTTGTTACTACAAGTTCATCAATTTCTGATTTATTTAACCTTTCTATTGCTGGTCCAGAAAGTACTGGATGTGTGATATATGCTTTTACGCCGGCTGCACCATGATCTTTTAATGCTTTAGCAGCGTTGCAAAGTGTTCCAGCCGTATCAATAATATCATCAGGCACTATGCACACTTTACCCTCAATATCACCAATGATATTCATTACTTCTGATTGATTTGCTGCAGCTCTTCTTTTATCTATGATTGCCAAATCAGCATCATTTAGTTGTTTTGCTAAAGCTCTAGATCTCACTACACCTCCAACATCTGGTGAAACTACGACAATATTATTGTCAGGATTAGATTGTTTAATATCATCAACCATCAATTTAGTTGCATAGACATTATCAGCAGGCATGTCAAAGAAACCTTGAATTGTCTCAGAATGCAGGTCTACAGTTAAAACTCTATCTATCCCAACAGAAGCAAACATATCTGCTACAACTTTTGCACTAATTGGTACCCTTGCAGACCTAACTCTTCTGTCTTGTCTTGCATAACCGTAATAGGGAACAATGGCTGTAATTCTTGATGCAGAAGATCTCTTAAGAGCATCTGCAAGTAGCATTAATTCCATTAAATTTTTATTTGAAGGAGCACATGTAGATTGAAGTATAAAAGTATCATGACCTCTGACATTATCTTCAATTTGGACTTTAATTTCTCCGTCCGAAAAATACCCAACATCTGCTTTAGATATTTTGATATCTAATATTTTTGCAACCTCACTAGCTAGCTCTGGATTTGCTGTTCCAGTGAAAAGATCTAGGATTTGTTTGCTCATTTTTTCCCTCTCTTAATTGGCTGGGGTGGTAGGATTCGAACCTACGCATGACGGGATCAAAACCCGTTGCCTTACCGCTTGGCTACACCCCAATACTACACAAACTCCCGTAAAGGCGAATATTGTAATGGTTTAGCTAAAAAGAATCTCCAATTACTTGGAATTATTTTTAAAATTTTATCCTTTTCAGCATCATTATTATATTTTAAAAACATCGTTGAACCACTACCCGAGAGATAAATCCTATGATTTTTTGAATTTTTTCTGTAGAAATCTTCTACATCTTTATTACCCTTTAAAAAAATTCTCCAAAAAGAATTCTGATCATCTTCTAATAATTCATTTTTATTTTTTTGTGATTTCTCATAGTCTGAGAACATTTTTTGTGTTGAATTAAATATCTTAGGATCAATGATGATATATTTTGCAATATCAGATTCTTTCTCTTGAAAAATATCACCAATACCAGAGGCAAATGCATTTTTACAATATATAAAAAATGGGACATCTGCACCTATTGTTCTTCCAATATTCATCATTTGTTCTTGGTTTAAATTTAAGCCCCACATCTTATTTAAAACCATAATTGTTGAGGCTGCATTTGAGCTACCGCCGCCAAGACCTGCACCTATCGGAATATTTTTTTTAATTGTAATTTTAACTCCAAAATTTATCTTAGATAGCTCTTGCAAAGACACTGCAGCCTTATAAATTGTATTTTCTTTTGTATTAAGTGAAGAGTTATTGTTATTAATCAAGATACCATCTTTTGCTTGTTCAAAAGTCATAAAATCATACAGATCAATAAATTGAAATGAAGTATCTAGATTATGATAACCATCAGAATTTTTATCTAATATTTTTAAATGAAGATTAATCTTTGCTGGCGAGCTTATTGAGATCTTCATTTTTTGTTTAAATACCCGTTAATTAAATTTTCTTGATAAGAAATAGAAAAATTTACCCTATTGTCTTTTCTGCTGCATGTAAAATCAAAATATGAATCTTCAATCAGTTCATTAATATTAAAATTTTTTGATAAAAGGCATTGTTTCAACCAATACTTGAAATTTCTGTTTACAGTATCAGGTATATAAAAAGGATTACTGTTTTTAGTTGGCATTATGTTTAAATTTTTGTTCTCACTAGTTTCAATAATCAAGACATTTCCATAAAAAGGCTTCTTAAGTTGTATAATAGAATCTAGTTTAGATAAGCTTATAACTATATTTAGTGATACTGGTTCAACATTGTACGACTCAACCAGCAACTTGCCTGAATAAACGTTGTATTTATTATCTTTGTTAATAGTTGAGCACGAGACAGTTATACAAACAAGCACATAAAAAAATTTTTTTATAATGGAATTACAGTTATTTGGCATAAATCATAAAACTTCTAATGTTTCTGAAAGAGAGCAATTCATTATAAATGAGTCCAATCAAATTTTATTAAATACTTTTTTAAAACAAAAATTTAAAGAAAAGATAGACTCTTTTTTTGGCGTTTCTACTTGCAACAGAACCGAAGTTTATTTTCTAGCTGATTCAGGACTTGTTGATAAAATTCTTGATGAAATATTAATATTTTTTGAAATAAACCATATTCAAAAAGAAAGCTTTTATATTCTTGATGGCCAGGATGCATTGATACATATGTGTAAAGTTGCGTCAGGAATAGACTCTCAAGTACTTGGAGAACAAGAAATATTTGGACAATTTAAAAAAGCTATAGAGGTTGCAAGACATGCAGATATAACCAAACCCAGTCTTTTAAGTTACACAAAAAAAGTTATCGAGATAGTAAAAAAAGTTAGAACACAAACAAATATAGGATTAAATCCATTATCTGTTAGTGGTCTGTCGTTAAATTTAGTAAAAAATATCTTTGAGGAGCCTCAAAATCAAAACGTTCTTATACTTGGAGCTGGATCATTGGCGCACGCTATAATTGATGATCTTATTAAAAAAGGTATAACTAATATTCGAGCAGTAAATAGAAGTAAAAAAATAATAAAAATAAATAATGATCATGAGATAGTTCCATCATCTTTAAATACTTTGCATAGAGAATTAGAGTTTGCTGATATCGTAATAGCCTCGGCTACTACTGATCTGCCTTTAATTGGTAAAGGCTCTATAGAAAAAGCTCTTAAAGTTCGAAGAAACAAACCAATGCTTTTAATTGATTTAGCAGTCCCAAGAAATATTGAGGAAGAAATTAAGAATATAGAGCAAGCATATTTATTTTCAATCGACGATATAGAAAAAATTACGCAGGACAATTATGGTCAAAGAGCAATAGAAGCTGAGAAAGCTCTTAACATAATTGTACTTGAGTCTCAGGATGCCCTTAAATCAATTCATGAAAAAATAACCAAAGATAAAGTTCAAATAAAATTAGAATCGTTTTTAGATCAGTTATCAGACGAAGAGATAAAAAGATTTAAATCCGCAGAGGATTTAAAACAAATGATAATGAATTTATCAATCATAAAATATGAAGATAAATCTTTAGATGAGGTCTTAGATATTAAAAATATTGATAATCATGTAATTGAGTCAATGTTTAAAAGGTATGTTGATAATGCATGATTCAATGAAAGCAAAGCTCTCAAAACTTCAGGAAAGGTTGGCTGAAATTCAAAAGCTATTAATAGACTCAGAGACTATTAAAGATATGGATAACTACACTCTACTTAATAAAGAATTTGCAGATTTAAAGCCAATTGTTGATAAGTTTGATGAATATAATTCTGTTCTTGCTGCTATAAATGATGCAAATGAGATTCTTGAATCAGGTGACGAAGATTTAAAAAGTCTTGCTGAAGAAGAATTAAAAGAATCATTAGATAAGCCAGATAAATTAGAACAAGAATTAAAATTAATGTTATTACCTAAAGATTCAGCAGATGATGGTTCTGCATTTCTTGAAATCAGAGCAGGAGCTGGAGGAGATGAGGCTGGTATTTTTGCAGGGGATCTGTTTAGAATGTATTCAAGACTTGCAGAAAGAGAAGGCTGGAATGTTGACGTGATTGATATTAAGCAAGCAGAGCAGGGCGGTCTTAGAGAAGTCGTTGCTCAATTGAACGGTAAAAGTGTATTTAAAGTATTAAAATTTGAATCGGGTGTTCATAGAGTGCAAAGAGTTCCTGAGACTGAATCTCAAGGAAGAATCCATACTTCAACATGTACTGTTGCGATACTTCCTGAAGTTGAAGAAGTTCAAGACATACAAATTGATAAAAATGATTTAAGGGTTGATACATTCAGAGCCTCTGGGGCTGGAGGTCAACATGTAAATAAAACTGATTCTGCTGTTAGGTTAACACATATACCTAGCGGTCTTGTTGTTGAGTGCCAGGACGGAAGATCTCAGCATAAAAATAAAGAAAAGGCACTGTCATTATTAGCTTCAAAATTAAAACAGGCAGAAATTGAAAGTCAGCAAGAAAGTATTGCTAGTGAAAGAAAAATATTAGTCGGTACTGGAGATAGAAGTGAAAAAATTAGAACATATAACTTTCCACAAGGCAGAATGACTGATCATAGGATTAAGTTAACACAACATAACTTAGATCAAATTATGGATGGAGATATTAAATCTATATGTGATGCTCTATTAGCGGAGAATCAGTTAGCAATGCTTTCTCAACTTGAATCAGAATAATTGAATTCCAAAATTAGTTTTTATATAAAGAATATTAATGAAATGTTGCCAAATGATAGCGACATTTCAAAAGAGCTGATATTTTTTTTAAAAGATAGGCTAGGGATAAATGATACATCTATTTTTTTAGATGAATATAATCTTTCAAACAAAGAAGAAAATTTAATTAAAGAATTTATTGATTTAAAAAGCCAAGGATTTCCTCTAGATTATATTTTGCAAAACACATCTTTCTATAAAGATGATTTTTATGTTGATCCTCGTGTTTTAGTTCCAAGACCTGAGACAGAATTGCTTGTTGATTATATTAATGGCTTAAATTTAAAAGCTGGAATGAAAATTTTAGATGCTGGAACAGGATCTGGTTGTATAGGAATATCCATAGCTAAATATAATCCGAGTATTACAGTTTATGGCATTGATTATTCTCTTGATGCATTAGAGGTCGCACAAATTAATAAAAAAAATAAATTATTAGATAACTTTTATTTAATTAATTCAGATTGGCTGAATTGCATACAAGAGAGAACTATAAATATTCTAGTGAGCAATCCTCCATATATTGCACCTTCAGATCCTCATTTAGAAAATCTTAAATATGAACCCATAAAAGCATTAGTTGCTGATGATAATGGGCTAAAAGATTTTAAAACCATAACCAAGCAAGCAAAAAATGTCCTAAGCCCTGATGGTATTTTAGTTTTTGAACACGGCTACAATCAATCTATGAATGTAGAAAATATTTTAATTGAATCAGGTTTTAAAAATATATATTTGATGAAAGACCATCAATCTCAACCTAGAATAACAACCGCAAGATTGGCATAAAAATTTATTGCTCTAGCTGTTTTTTAAGAATATTATTCTTAAAGAATCTTTATTTCTTTGGGGGTAGAAAATGTTAGATTTTACGATGAATGAAAGCTCATTAAAAATCATTAAGAATAAAGGAGCCCAATATAATCTTCCATATTTATGGATAAGAGATAACTGCTCATGTGATCAATGCAGAGTTAAAGAAACTCAAGAAAAAAGATTTATGTTAAATGCAGTTTCAGTTGATCTAAAACCCAAAAAAGTTGCTATCGATAAAGATATAGTAAATATTGAATGGCCTGATAATCACAAAACATCTATAAATATTTCAGAACTTGAAAATTTGAATAAATCTAGAAAGCCTGAAAAGATTTTATGGACTAATGAATTTATTCCAGAATATTACGATTGGAATGAGTTTATAGATAATAAAAATGTTGCAATCGATGCCTTTACTAATTTTATTACTAAGGGTGCAATATGCATTAAAAATGCACCATCCACTCCAAACTCTTTAGAAAATTTAGCGCCTAGACTTGGCCCAATTAGAGAAGTTTTATTTGAAAGAATTCACAATGTTTCTATAGACGGACATGTATATAACATAGCCCATACTTCACTTGAGGTTCCGCCTCATAATGACTTTGCAAGTTATACATGGCCACCAAGTGTTCAAGCTCTTCATATGCTAGTTAATGATTGTAAGGGTGGAGAATCAATGATTGTTGATGGCTATTCAGTCTTAAACGATTTAAAAGATGAGCACCCACATTTTTTTGAAATTTTATGTAATTTCCCCGTGCCTTTTAGAGAATTCGATGAAGACAATGAAACTTATGCTATTGAACCAATCATTAGATTAAATTCAAAGAAAGAAGTAGTTGGTTTTAGATACTCAAATCAATTAATGCAAACGATAAATCCTAACTCAGAAAATCTAGATTTATTCTACATGGCTTATCATGAGTTATGTTCAAGAGTGAATAGCGACAAATACAAATCAAAATTTAGATTAGAGTCAGGTCATATACTTTTAGTTTCTGCTCACAGAGTCCTTCATGGTAGACAAGAATTTAAACCAGATGGAAAGCGGCACCTTCAAGAC
>Ga0208880_1000132_pt1 | contig 15831 bp, 14 predicted proteins | sample Knorr_S23_td_Sur_FD_185606 | JGI IMG/M metagenome (GOLD analysis project Ga0208880, IMG submission 185606) | Marine microbial communities from Southern Atlantic Ocean transect - Knorr_S23_td_SurfaceB_ad_5m_LV_B (SPAdes) (version 2) | ecosystem: Environmental > Aquatic > Marine > Oceanic | place...
GAATACTTCACTCTATTTTCATCATTAATATATGTCTTTTGACCAATACAGATTAGAGCATCATGTGCCTGATGCATTGATTTATCTAAATAAAAAACTTCATTGGTAGCAATAATTGGTAAATTATATTCTTTTGAAATTTTAAGATTAAAATTTTCAAATTGTTTTTCATTTAAATCGTTATGTCTCTGTATTTCTATATAAAAATTATCTATAAATTTTTCAGACAAATCTTTATATAAATTTTTGAGCTCTGATATAAGTCCTGTTACAAAAAGTTTACCGGTCAAAGAACCTAGAGACCCAGATAAAACTACTACACCATCATTAAATTTATAAAGATCTTCTAAATTGCAATAAGGTTCAGATAAACCCTTTTTATCGAGATATGCTTTTGAGGAAAGCTCAATAATATTTTTATATCCTATTGAATTAATAGCTATTAAAGGGATAAATCCTATTTGTGACTTAAATTTAAATAATATTTGTGTTCCAATTATTGGTTGAGTTCCGACAGAAGATATATTTTCTGAAAATTCTAATGCTCCTGATAAATTATTACTGTCAGATAAACCTACACAACTGATTTTATTAGCTTTACAGTAATCTTTTAAATCGTTTATTTTAACCGCACCTTCACATATTGAATATTGAGAATGTATTTTAAAATGATTAAAGTTTCTATTAAGTGATTCTAGCATTGCTAATTAGCATTTTACCATCGATCATTTTAATTTTGCAATCTGCTAAATTTGCAAAATATCTATTATGAGTTGCAAAAATTATAATTCTGTCCTTGCTCTTCAAGCTAAACAATAAATTAAAAATATTTTTTGCATTATCAAAATCCAAACTTCCTGTTGGTTCATCAGCAAGTATGATTTTTGGACTATTTATTAATGCTCTTGAGATTGCAATTCGTTGAGCTTCGCCACCAGATAATTCAGAGGGAAAATTATTTATCTTAGAGTATAAACCAATTTTTTTAATTATTTTTTTTGCATCAGAAACTGCTAAATCTCTATTTTTAGTTGCTAAAAGCTTTGGAAAATAAACATTTTCTAGACATGTAAAATCTGGCAATAAATTTTTATCTTGGTAAATAATTCCAATATTTTTTGATCTAATTATATCATTTTGATCCTTAAGTTCGTTATTAATCTTATTATCAAAAATTTCAATTGAACCAGATGTTGGTGAGTCAATTAAAGATAACATATTTAATAAAGTAGATTTTCCTGATCCAGATGGACCAACGATAGAATAAGTATTTCCTAATTCAAATTCAAAATTAATATCATTTAAAACTTTTGTGACTTTTCCATTAAAGTATTTTTTTGAAATATTTTTTAAAATTATTTTATTCATATTTTAATGCTTTAATCGTATCTAGTTTTGATACTTTGGATGCAGGATAAATTGATACAATAATAGTTATAAAAACAGAAGATATTGAAATTAATAATATAGATTGAAAATTTATTTCAGATGGCATCGTACTTAAGAAATAAACTTCCTCGGGAAATAAATTTATGTCAAATAAATTACTTAAAAAATTTCTTACATTTTCAATATACAAAGAAAAAATTATGCCAATTAAAACACCAAAAAATGTTGCAGTAGTACCAATTATAAAACCAACTAGAAAAAAAATTTTTTTAATCGATTTATTCTGTAGACCAATTGATTTTAAAATTCCTATATCTCTGGTTTTATTTTTAACTAAAATTGTTAAACCTGAAATAATATTAAATGCTGCTACAATAATAATTAACGATAAGATTATAAACATTACATTTCTTTCTACTTTAAGAGCAGAAAATAATGATTTATTTAAATCTGACCATGTATAAATAAACTCATCTTTGAATAATTTATTTAATTCAGTTTTTTTATTTTCTATATTGTTTGGATCAAAAAAATATAATTCTATAAATCTATCTTTATTTTCTTTATCAAATAAACTTTCTAATGAATTTAAATTTATATAAGCTACGTTCTCATTAAAATCTGAAAGACCACTATCAAATATAGATGAAATTTTAAATGTTTCCTGTTTAGGCAAAGATCCCATGATTGTCTGTACTCCAGATGGTGACAATATAGTGACACTATCACCTATATCTAAATTTAAATTTAAACTTAACTCTTTACCTATGGATATTGATTTTTCTTCTAAAATATTTGATCCATTGAAATTGTTGTTTTTTGTTACATCTAGTTTTATAAAATCTTTTTGGAGATAACCTTTTAATAATAATCCTTTTGTATAAGATTTGCTTAATAAGATGGCTTCACCATCATTAGAAAATATATGCTGTTTCAGATTTAATAAACTTTTATTTTTAATAATATTTATATCATCAATCTTTTTATCAAATGATTTTATTACTGCGTGAGAATTAAAACCTACAATTTTATTTATTAATTCAGTTCTAAAACCATTCATTACTGACATAACAATGATCAGAACTGCCACTCCTAATGATATTCCTATAAATGAAAATATAGAAATAACATTTAAAAATCCGTCTTTTTTTCTTGTTTTAAGAAATCTTAAGGATATCTCTTTCTCTATTTGTGAAATCAATTGATTTTGCTTTTTTTAATTACATCGGCTATTTCATCTATTTTCATGTTTTTAGATTCTTTGCCTGTTTCTTTGAATTCAAAAAAATCTCCATCTGATTTTTTTCCAATTATAATTTGATAAGGTATTCCAATTAGATTAAATTTTTTTATCTTTGCTGATATATTTTCATCTGTATCATCTATAATTGTATCAATTTTACTTTTTGTTAAATAATTTAACAGATTATTAGATTTTTCTAAGTTTGAATTGTCATTTTTATTAATCATTGGAATAATTACACATTCATAAGGTGATACAGATATAGGCCACTTCATAATCTCATTTTTATCATCATATTTTGCCTCAATTATGGCTCCAACAAGTCTTGAAACTCCAACTCCATAAGAGCCCATTTTTACAAATTCTTTTTTACCGTTAAAATCAACAGACGCATTCATTGGTTTTGAATATTTATCTCCAAAATAAAATATATGACCTACTTCGATACCTTTAGTGTCAACTCTATATTGTTCTGGCACTTTATTTATAAATTCTTCTTTATTATATTTTTCATCTGTTACAGAATAAAATTTTTCGTAATCTTCTCTTAATTTTTCTAGAGATTTTTTATCTAAAGATGTACGGGTGTTATCAATGTCAAAAATTCTTTTATCAGTATAAATTTTACTTTCTCCAGTATCTGCTAAAATGATAAACTCATGAGAAAGATTTCCACCTATTGGTCCTGTGTCTGCTGCCATTGGTATTGCAGATAAATTTAATCTTTTAAAAGTTCTTAAATAAGATAAAAAAAACTTATTATAGGAGTAAGAGGCATCCTCATCAGTTAAATCAAAAGAATATGCATCTTTCATATAAAACTCTCTACATCTCATTATTCCAAAACGAGGTCTTAATTCGTCTCTAAATTTCCATTGAATGTGATATAGAAGTTGAGGTAAAGATTTATAAGATTTGACGCTAGATCTAAATATTTCAGTTACCAGTTCTTCATTAGTTGGCCCATATAACATTTCTCTATTTTGACGATCTTTAATTCTAAGCATTTCTTCACCATAATCATCATATCTCCCACTTTCTTTCCAAATATCAGCTGATTGAATTGTTGGCATTAATATTTCTTGAACTCCAATTTTATCTTGTTCTTCTCTTACTATTTTTTCAATTTTCTTCATCACCTTAAATCCGAGTGGTAGCCATGAATATATTCCGGCAGATGATTGTTTTATCATCCCTGTTCTTAACATGAGTTGATGGGATTTGATTTTAGCTTCTGCGGGATTATTTTTTAAAATTGGTATAAACGATTTAGAAAAATACATTATGTTATAAGATCTCTTAAATTTAAATATTCATTTTTAACAAGAATATATATTAGTATAAATATTACCGAAGTAATTAAAGTACAATAAACAATTTTTTTTAGTATTTTTGGATTTTCAGGAGAACCGGGATCTTCGCCTTCAACTTTATTCTTTTTTTCTCTATTTACATCAATTGGCAACATCGCAAAAAAAATGATCCACCAAATACAAATAAATACAACCAAAGATCCTGTAATACTCAATTATATCCTCACTAAATTTATATTAGTCATAGGTCTTTTGCCTGTTTTTTCTTTTACATATTTTCTGCAAGTTGATTTTAAAGCATCTATCAGATTTGTTTCTTGTTTTTTATTTGTTAAAGAGAAAGTTCTAGTGGTTTTTTCAATTTCTTCTTCTAATTCATATTGAAAATCATCTTTTTCTATAATTGGCAGTCCTCTAAAAAATATTAGAGGTTTATTGTGAATATTGCCTTTAGGTGTAATTAAAATTGTTGCTTCTACAAATCCATTTGCAGAGAGGTTTTTTCTCTCTTTAATCGATTGAGCGTCTTCTTCTACTGTTATATTTCCATCGACATACAATCTTCCAGATGGAGCTTTGTCATAAACCTCAGGCTTTTCACCTGGATAAAGTCTAACAACATCTCCATTTTCAACTTTTACTGGAAAAGGTACTTGCATTTCTTTTGCAAAATTTATGTGTTCTAACATATGTCTATGTTCACCATGTACAGGAATTACTGATTTTGGTTTTATCCAATTGTACATATCTCTTAAATCTTCTCTGTTAGGATGTCCTGAGACATGAATAAATTCGCTATCTTCAGAAATTACTTCAATACCTTCTTTTACCAATTGGTTATGAAGTTTATAAAGTTTTTTTTCATTTCCTGGTATAATTTTTGATGAAAAGATAACTGTATCATCCTTTTCTACAAAAACATCCGGATGAGTAAAGTTTGAAATTCTATTCATTGCGCCCATAGGTTCACCTTGACTACCTGTACATAAATAAACAATTTTATCTCTTGATATATTTTTAGCATCTCTTGGATCAATTGGGTCTATCACATTTTGAAGGTAGCCACATTGTCTAGCAGCCTTGAAAATTCTATTCATAGATCTTCCAACTAGTGAAATTTGCCTACCAATTTTTTCTGCACAGAAAAATGCACTTTCCATTCTAGCCACGTTTGAAGCAAATGATGTTATAATTATTCTTTTTTTAAGTCTTTCCATAATTTTTAACATATTTTTTCTTACATCAAGTTCGGAGCCTGCTCTTCCGGCACTAAATACATTAGTAGAGTCACAGATCATGGAAATTACGCCCTCTTTTCCTATTTGTTTTAATCTTTCAGAATTAATATTTTCACCAATTAAAGGATCTGGATCACATTTCCAGTCACCTGTGTGTAAAATGCTTCCAACGGGTGTTTCTATTCTCAAACCATTAGGCTCGAGTATTGAATGAGTTAATGTTATAAATTCAATTTTAAATGGATTTAAATCTACAGTACTATTTAATTGAATAATTTTTAAATAACTTGAAATATCAATTTTTTTTTCTCTAAATTTTTCATTAACGAGAACTGCAGTAAATGGAGTTGCAAAAATTTTACATTTAAGTTTTGGCCAAATATGAGTAATGGCTCCAATATGATCCTCGTGTGCATGTGTTAAAATTATTCCGAGTAAATCTTCCTTTTTATCCTCTATAAATCCAGGGTCAGGATAAATTAAATCAACTCCAGGAACAGTATCATCGGCGAAAGTAACGCCTACATCAACTATTATCCACTTTTGATCATCTGGTTTACCAAAGGCGAATAAATTCATATTCATTCCAATTTCTCCAGAACCGCCCAAAGGACAGAAAATTAATTCTTCTTTCATTTATTAAGATTTAATTGCAGCTTTCAAAATGCCATTAATAGTTAAGTTTTTTACTATTTTTGCCTTTCCCTTTAATGATTTCTTAAACAAATAAGAATAACCACCAGTTAGAATTAAATTATATTTCTTACGAGTTTGTTTAATAATCAAATTAACAATATTGTCAATTAAACCACTGTATCCGTAATAAAAACCTGATCTTATTGCAGATTTTGTATTTTTTCCTATTACATTATTTATTTTATCTAATTTAATTTCTGGTATTAGAGAAGCTTTATCAATTAATGTTTTTAAAGATAATTGAACTCCTGGAGCTAAAATTCCACCTATATATTTATTTTTTATAACTACATCAAAATTTGTAGCAGTTCCAAAGTCGACGATAATATAATTATTTTTATTATCAATTACTGATATAGCGTTTGCCAATCTGTCAGATCCAATTTGTTTTTTATTAACTTTTATATCTACTAGTTTTCTTAAATTTAAACTTTTTAATTCAATACATTGTATATTAAAATTTTTCTTAAGAAATTTACTTATTAATTTATAACTTTTAGGGACAACGGATGAAATAAGAGTTTTCTTTATTTGATCGTTGCATTTAGAGAGAAAAACTAAGTTTTTTTTTAAATAATAAGAGTTAATTTTATCTGTTAGTAATCTTTTTTTTTTAACTAATTTAAGATCTCCATCAAATAAACAAATCTTAATTTCAGTATTTCCTATGTCTCCAATTAAATACATAATATATTTATATACTAAATAATTTATAATTTTTTTCAAAATTGATTTTGATTTGGTTTATCAATTTATCTTTATTTATCTTAAAAGTTGAGTGTCTATTTAAATAAGTGGTTGGGTAATTTAATAGTTTGGGGCTATTTATTATGTTAATTCCAATACCTATAATTAGATATTTATCTTTATTTTTGTAAAGTATTTCCTGCAAAATTCCGCAAACCTTTTTATTTTTAATCAATATATCGTTTGGTTTTTTTATGGTTATTTTTTCTTTTATATTTTTACTTATTATTTTTTTAATAATTTTAAGTACTAAATTTATTATATTCTTTATTTTTAACTCTTTATTAATTTTAAAAAATACAGATATAAATAAATTCCCTTTATTTGATATCCAAACTTTACTTCGTTGACCTTTGCCCTTTCTTTGAATTTCTGAAATAATAATTCCATTTTTATAACCTCGCTTAACATAGGTGAGTGCTGTATTATTGGTGCTATTCAATGATTTGAATTTATATTTTTTTAATATCATTAAATGATATTAATTTTAGAAACTATATTTGTAAGCCCGCTTGGGTAAATAAAATAAATCAATATTAATATTGTTGAAACAGCTAAAGTTATTTTTAGACCAAAACCGTGGTTATTTTCATAACTTTCTTTTTCAGGATCAAAATAAATAATTTTAATTATTCTAAGATAATAAAAAGCTGCAATTACAGTAGATACCAATCCAACTATAGCTAAAAAATACATTGATTTTTCTATCACTGCCATGAAAACATAAAATTTAGCAAAAAATCCTGCTAGTGGTGGTATGCCAGCTAGTGAGAATAATATTATTAATAAAGATAATGATAATACTGGATGGTTTTTGGACAAACCGGATAAGTCTTCAATATTTTCATAGTATGTTTCATTTCGTCTAAGCATAAATAAACAGCTAAAAAATGCTAAATTCATAACAAGATAAATAGCAATATAACTGATTGAACCTTGGATCCCTTGATTAGTTCCAGTTGCAAGACCAGCTAAAGCATATCCCATATGTCCTATTGAGCTATAAGCTACAAGTCGTTTTAAATTTTTTTGTCCTATAGCAGCCACTGCACCAAAAATCATAGAAGCAATAGATAAAAAAATTATTATCGTTTGCCATTGATCTGTCATTTGACCAAACGGAACGTATAAAAATCTTATAAATACTGTTAATGCAGCTATTTTAGGTAAAACTGCAAAAAATAAAGTTACAGAAGTTGGTGAACCTTGATAAACATCAGGAGCCCACATATGAAATGGCACAGCTGAAATTTTAAATGCTAATCCAACAAGAATAAATACAATTCCAAAAGTTAACCCATAATTTGTTTGTGAAGAGCTTAATAAAATCTGATCAAAATTTGTACTCTCGGTAAATCCATATACTAATGAACAACCATATAGCAATAGTCCAGATGATAAAGCGCTTAGAACAAAATATTTTAATCCAGATTCAGTTGATAAGATATTTTCTCTATTAAATGAAGCCAAAACATATAAGGCCAAAGATTGTAGTTCTAAGCCCATGTAGAATACAATTAAATCATTAGAACTAATCATGACCATCATTCCTAATATTGAGCATAAAATAAGAATAGGGTATTCAATTTTATTAATCTTATTTAACTGAATATATTTATATGAACTGATCATTACAAAAACTCCAGAGACAACGGTTAACATTTTCATGAATGATGCAAGCTTATCAATTTCATAGCCTTGATTAAAAATTGAAATTTCTGATACAGAATATAAATTGTATAATAAAGCTAATAAAACAATTAAAGATATGGTTGTTAAATTATAAATTAAAGTAGTACTATTTTTTTTAAATACACCTAACAATAAAAGAAACATCGCAGATATTGAAATAAAAATTTCTGGGGAAATTAAATGAAGTATTTCCATTAATACTTTCCTGCTAAACTGTTATTTATATTTAAAGTGCTCATTTCTATTAGATTTGAAATAGATGTTTCTATAGAACTCATTAATGGTTCAGGATAAAAACCAAAAAATAAAATTGGCAAAACTAAACTAACAAGAATTATTGTTTCAAATTTTTTTAGATCTACTAAACTTTTAATTTCTTGATTTATTATTTGACCAAAAATTATTCTTTTATAAAGCCACAACATGTAAGCGGCGCCTAAAATAACACCTAAACTTGCAATCGTAGCCACTAAAAAGTTTTTCTTAAAAGTACCCATCAAAATTAAAAATTCTCCAATAAATCCACTAGTTCCTGGTAATCCTAACGCACCTAATGTAAAAACCATGAATACTATTGCGTATCTTGGCATAATTGAAACTAGACCCCCATAATTGTTTATCATTCTAGTATGCGTTCTCTCATAAACAACACCAACACATAAAAATAATGCAGCTGAAACAAGTCCATGACTAATCATTTGAAAAATACTTCCTTCAATTCCTTGCTGTGTCATAGTAAAAATTCCTAAAGTAACAAAACCCATGTGTGCAACAGATGAATAAGCAATCAATTTCTTCATATCTTCTTGCATTAACGCTACAAGAGATGTGTAAACTATAGCCACTAGACTTAAGAAATATATTAATGGAGCAAAATATTCTGAAGCTATTGGAAATAGTCCTAATGAAAATCTAATAAAACCATATCCAGCCATTTTTAAAAGAATTGCAGCTAACAATACCGAGCCTGCTGTAGGGGCTTCAACGTGGGCATCTGGTAGCCAGGTGTGAACCGGCCACATAGGGGTTTTGACAGCAAAAGAACTAAAAAATGCTAACCATAATAAATTTTGATACTTAGCATCAATGCCCATTTCGTATAATTTTTCAACATCAGTTGTTCCATTAATCCAAAAAATTGTAATAATGGCTATCAACATCAAAACGGAACCTAAAAGTGTATATAAAAAGAATTTGAAAGCAGAATAAACTCTTCTTTCACCACCCCATATTCCAATAATTAAAAACATTGGTATCAAACCTGCTTCAAAAAATAAGTAAAAAACAACTAAATCCAAAGAACAAAAAACACCTATCATCATAGTTTCCATCAACAATATTGCTATTAGAAAATCTTTTAATCTTTTAGATATTGTTGAGTTAACTGATATGACGCATAAAGGAGTTATGAAAGTTGTTAATATAATAAAAAGTATCGATATACCATCAACGCCAACTTTATAATTTATGAATCCAGATAACCATTCTCTATTTTCAACAAATTGAAATTCAGAAACATTTTTATCAAAAATGTACCATAGATATAAAGATAGAAAAAAGTTTGCAAAAGAAATAAATAAAGAAATGTATTTTCCACTTTGATAGTTATCTTTTGAGGATTTAGAAAATAAAATAAAGAGCGCTCCAATAGTTGGTAAAAGAATTAATGATGATAAAATTGGAAAATTCATTATTTGATAATTATAAAAGTTAATATTATTGAGAACCCAATTAACATTACAAATGCATAGTGGTATATATAGCCACTTTGGAATTTAACCGCTTTTAAAGAAAATAATTTTATAAGATTTGAAATACCATCCGGGCCGAATCTGTCAATTATAGAACCATCAATTTTTTTCCAAAGAAATCTTCCAATATTTTTTGAAGGTATCACAAATAAAACATCATAAAGTTCATCGAAGTACCATTTGTTTTTTAAAAATAGGTATAAAGGTTTATTTATTCTTACTATTTCATCAACAATTTTTGTATTTTTAACAAACAAATAATAAGAAATTGGAATTGAAATAATTACAAGTGTTGGTGTTAAAAGCAAAAACCATAATGGTGGATGATCGGTACTTAAAGGATTCAAAAATTTAATAGAAGATCCCCAAAAATCATAAGAGGATTGATGACCAAAAAATAAATCTTTAAATAAAACACCTGCAAAGATGGCGCCAATTGAAAGTATTACCAAAGGTATAATCATTACCATTGGTGATTCATGCATAGTTTCAATTTTTTGATTAGGATTATTATAAGATCCATGAAAAGTTTTAAAAATAAGTCTCCAAGAGTAAATTGAAGTAAGTAATGCTGTAAATATACCTATTGTTGCTGCATAAATTCCAACCGTGTTACCTTTTAAATAAGCAAACTCAATAATTGCATCTTTAGAATAAAAACCAGATAGAAAAGGAAATCCAGTGAGCGCTAACGTTCCAATAATCATCAGTGCATATGTGTAAGGTAATTTTTTCCACACACCTCCCATTAAATTTATATCCTGTTCATCTTTAAATGAATGGATTACAGAGCCAGAACCTAAAAACAACAAGGCTTTAAAAAAAGCATGTGTAAAAAGATGGAACATAGCTACATTGTAAGCACCTACTCCAGCGGCAAAGAACATATATCCCAACTGACTACACGTTGAGTATGCTATTATTTTTTTTATATCTGTTTGAACTATTGCAACACTAGCAGCAAATAGAGCTGTTATCATTCCAACTATAGTAATAATAGATAAAGCTAATTCAGAATATTCATAAATTGGTGAACATCTAACTACTAAAAATACTCCTGCAGTGACCATTGTTGCGGCATGAATTAATGCAGAAACAGGAGTTGGCCCTTCCATGGCATCAGGAAGCCAAGTATGTAGTAAAAATTGAGCTGATTTCCCCATTGCTCCAACAAATAATAATAAGCAAATTAAATCGACAGTATTTACATTAAATCCAAGAAAAAATAATTTTTTATCTAATATTGATGGTATCTGAGTGAAAACTTCATCATAATTTACTGTCCCGAATATATAAAATATTAAAAAAATACCTAATGCAAAACCAAAATCTCCAACTCTGTTAACAACAAATGCTTTGATTGCAGCAGCATTTGCACTTTCTTTTTTGTACCAAAAACCAATTAAAAAATACGAACATAGACCAACTCCTTCCCAGCCAAAAAATAATTGAATAAAGTTATCTGAAGTAACCAAAGTTAACATCGCAAAAGTGAACAAAGATAAATATGCCATAAACCTAGGCTTATGAGGATCGTGAGACATATATCCAATTGAGTAAATATGAACTAACGATGAAACTAATGTTACAACAACCAACATGACTGAGGATAAAGCGTCTATTTTAATTGACCAATTTACGTTTAAGGTTCCAGAATTTATCCAAGTAGCAACGACTAAATTATTAGAATAATCATGCGAAATAACTTTAAATAAAACAAAAAATGAAAGTATTGCTGAAATTGATACAAATAGACTTGTAATAATTTGAGATAACTTATCCCCAATAGTTTTTCCAAAAAAACCTGAAATTACAGAAGCTAACAATGGTAAAAATAATATATAATATTCCATTTTAACCTTTTAGTTTTTCAATCTCTTCCACTCTGATGGTTCCAGAATTTCTGTAATATACTACAATAATAGCAAGTCCTATTGCCGCTTCTGCTGCAGCAACAGTTAAAATAAAAAGAGTAAATATTTGACCACTCATATCATTTATAAAAACAGAAAAAGAAACAAGATTAATATTTACTGCTAGAAGAATTAACTCAATGCTCATAAGTATAACTATAATGTTTTTTCTATTTAGAAATATTCCAACTACACCAATAGTAAATATGATTGCCGCAAGAGTCAGATAATGTCCCAATCCAACACTAAACATCTATTTTTACTCCCTCGTTTGACTCTACAGTTTTTAATTCAACACCATCTTGCCTTTCTCTTGAAATTTGCTTTATATAACTTTGTCTTTTAACACCCGATCTTTGCCTAAAAGTTAAAACAATTGCTCCAATCATAGCAACTAACAAAATCATTCCTGAGAGCTGAAATAAGTGAATATAATCAGTGTATATTAAATTACCTAATGACTGAGTGTTTGTTATTTTTGGATCTATTTGTAAAGAAATTGTATTTAAAATGTCTGGCTTATACTTCCAGCCACCAATAACAATAATAAGCTCAAAAAAAACTATCAAACTTACTAATAAACCTATTGGTATATGAGAACTACTTTCTCTAGCAGCAAACCATTCATTCTTTTGCTGCGCTACGTTTAACATCATAACAACAAACAAAAATAAAACTGCTACAGCACCAACATACACAATTAACATTATCATGCCTAAAAATTCAGCCCCAATTATAATAAATAGACAAGAAATACTTATAAAATCCAAAATTAAAAAAAAAACAGAATGCACTGTATTCCTTGAAACAGTTACCATTATTGCTGAAACAATTGCTATTAAGGAAAAAAGGTAAAATATTATGGCGTGAGCTATCATAAATTATCTATGAGAACTGTCTGCATTAATATTTGCAGCCAATATACTTTCCCACCTGTCTCCGTTTTCTAGTAATTTTTCTTTATTATAATAAAGCTCTTCTCTAGTTTCTGTTGCAAACTCAAAATTAGGAGATTGAACAATTGCATCAACTGGACAAGCTTGTTCGCAAAGACCACAATAAATACATTTTAACATATCAATATCATATCTAGTAGTTTTTCTGCTTCCATCTTCTCGTTCAGCAGACTCTATTGTAATTGCTTGAGCTGGACATACGGCTTCACAAAGTTTGCAAGCTATACATCTTTCTTCGCCGTTGGGATATCTTCTTAAAGCATGCTCACCTCTAGCTCTTGGACTAACTGCTCCTTTTTCAAATGGATAATTTATTGTTTTTTTTGATTTAAAAATCTCTTTAATAGCTATGATCAAACCTGTCAAAAAATCAATCATAAATATGGTTTTTAAAAATCTAATAAATTTCATTTCAGTTTACCGGTAATAAATCAAAATAGAGAAGATAACCTGCTGTTAAAACTACCCAAATTAGAGAGAGTGGAAGAAAAACCTTCCATCCTAATCTCATAAGTTGGTCGTATCTGTATCTTGGAACTATAGCCTTAACTAATGCAAACAATATAAATAATAGCAATATTTTAAAAATTAACCACAGAGGACCTGGAATAATGTTAAATGGAAATAAATCTACAGGAGGAAGCCAGCCGCCCAAAAATAAAATTGAACCCATAGCACACATCAATAAAATATTTGCATATTCTCCCAACCAAAACATAGCATACATCATTCCAGAATATTCAGTTTGATAACCAGCTACTAATTCAGCCTCAGCTTCTGGTAAGTCAAATGGCGGTCTATTTGTTTCTGCTAAAGCAGAAATAAAAAATATTACAAACATAGGAAATAAAGGTATTACATACCAAAGTTCTTTTTGAGCTAAAACTATATCTGATAAATTTAATGAGCCTACGCATAAAAGAACGTTAATAATAATTACTCCTATTGAAACTTCATAAGAGACCATTTGAGCAGCAGATCTAATTGATCCTAAAAAAGGGTATTTAGAATTTGATGCCCAGCCACCCATAATTATTCCATAAACGCCTAGAGATGAAACTGCAAATAAGTAAAGAATACCAACATTTATGTCAGCAAGAACAAATGTTTCACTAAAAGGTATTACCGCCCAAGAAATTAATGCAAGCGTCATTGTTACTACAGGTGCTAATATAAATATTATTTTATTTGAACTAGCGGGAATAATTATTTCTTTAAATATATATTTTAAAGCATCTGCTAAAGATTGAAATAAACCAAATGGTCCAACAACATTAGGGCCTCGTCTTTTTTGTACAAATGCCCAAACTCTTCGATCTAACCAAACAATCATTGCAACAGAAACTAAAACGGGAATTAATAAAAATAAAATTTTATAAATTTCACTAAATAAGATTAATAAGTATTCAACTATCATCCCTCAGTACCTGTTTTTTTAAAATTTTCTCTTAAATTTCTACATTCCGTCATTGTATTAGATGCTCTTGCAATGACGTTCGTGTAGTAATAATCAACTTTATCAACCTCAATATTTTCATTAAAAAACTCATAGTTTGGTATTTTATAATTTTTATTATTTTGATTTAATTTTAAGAAATTAAACATGTTATTGATTAAATCATCTTGATCTGTAAATAATTTTTTTCTCTTAATTGATGCAGCGAGTTCATTAACTATTATCCAATCCTCTTTTGCTTCCCCTGGGGGGTAAGATGCTTTGTAAGATTTTTGCAACTTTCCTTCTAAATTTGTAAAATAGCCATCTTGCTCTGTATAAGTTGCACCTGGTAATATTATATCAGCAATATTGGCTCCAGCGTCTCCATGACTTCCAATATAAATTATAAATTCATTTTTTTTATTAAATTTAAGATTATCTTGTCCAAATAAGAAAATCACTTCTAATTCATTTTTTTTAATTTTATCTATAGTTTTGTTAGAACCATCATTTGAGCTTATTATTTTAAGATCATACGAACCAACTGTTGATGCATGATTAGATAAAATATTTAAAGCGTTCCATTCTTCATTAATTTTATTTTTTGCAATTAAGAATTTTTTAATTTCTTCAAAAATGTAAGTTGAAGATTTAATCTTTAATGCAGATTGGCCAATAATGAATAATGGTTTTTTGGATTTATTAACTATTTCAGAAATTTTGTGGGTACTATTACATATATCTTTTATTGTTTTGGTAGATTTATCTAGAACCTTATACGGGTATGTTAAATCACCAACATCACCTAATGAATATATTTCAGTTTTATTGCTTAAATAAGCTTTTCTAATTCTGCTATTTAAAATTGTTGCTTCAAATCTTGGATTAGTACCTATTAGCATTATTAAATCACTTTCCTCAATTCTATCAATTTGTGAATTAAATAAGTAATTTGATCTTTCTTGTGTATTTACATAATAATTTTCATGTCTTGAGTCTAAATTTTCAGATCTAATAATTCTGTCAAAAAATTCTTTAATCGCATACATGGTTTCCATATTGGTTAAATCACCAGTTAAACCGCCAATTTTTTCTGATGGTGTATTTGATATTTTTTCAAATATTTCTTGATATGCAACTTTCCAAGAAATTTTCTCAAATTTATTTTTTATTTTTTTAAAAGGTGTGTCCAGTCTTTGATTTTTTAAACCATCACATGCATATCTAGTTTTGTCTGAAATCCATTCTTCGTTAATTTCTTCATTAATTCTTGGCAAAACTCTTTTTACTTCCCAGCCATATGTGTCAACTCTTATATTTGATCCTACCGCATCCATTACATCTATTGTTTCTGTCTTTTTTAATTCCCATGGTCTTGCCTCAAATACATAAGGTTTTGAAGTTAGAGCTCCTACTGGACATAAATCAATTACGTTTGCGGATAATTCTGAAGTC
>Ga0208880_1000133_pt1 | contig 15800 bp, 7 predicted proteins | sample Knorr_S23_td_Sur_FD_185606 | JGI IMG/M metagenome (GOLD analysis project Ga0208880, IMG submission 185606) | Marine microbial communities from Southern Atlantic Ocean transect - Knorr_S23_td_SurfaceB_ad_5m_LV_B (SPAdes) (version 2) | ecosystem: Environmental > Aquatic > Marine > Oceanic | place...
ATTACTGGTATTTGGTTTGTTGTCATATTTGGTTTTATAACTATCATGGACAGCAAAATCAATGACATCTAGGGCCAAATCATTGTGTAGCTCTCGGGTTTTTCCGGTGGCTTTGTCAACTCTGTTGTAATCGTATATCCGATAGGTCACATCGGAAGTTTGTTGTATTTCAGCTAGCAATACCCCATCACCGATGGCATGGACCCTTCCAGTAGGGATGTAAAACGCATCTCCAGCGGAGGTTTGTTCTTTGTTAAGCACCTCCAAAAGGCTTTCGTTTTGAAGTTCTTTGGTGTAGCTTTCTTTGTTGAGTTCTTTGTTGAAGCCAACAATAATTTCAGCATCATCATCGGCGTCCATGATATACCACATTTCGTTTTTACCAAAAGAATCGTGACGCTTTTTGGCAATGTGATCATGAGGGTGTACTTGAATGGAAAGCGGTGTTTTGGCATCAATAAACTTAATGAGAAGGGGAAAGTCCGTTCCGAACCTGTCATACACACTCTTTCCTACCAACTTGGATTGATAGGTTGAAATTAATTCCTTGAGTGTTTTTCCGCTCAGTGATCCGTTGGCAACAAGGGTTTGTTCGCCTTTGACATCCGATATTTCCCATGATTCGCCGATTTGTTGTTGGTCGAATTGTTTGTTTAAAACCGTGTTTAATTTATTACCACCCCACATGCGGTATTTAGAAATTGGGCTGAACTTTAAAGGGTATAGACTCACATCTTCTCATTAAAAGAGCAACAAATTTATAAAATTATGACGTGGTCAAACAACATTCTAAGGAATTAAACGGTTCTCTTGAATAAATTGTAGCCTCGGTAAGGATGGTTTACTGAAAGCGCTCCGCTTTGAAAATCACACAAACAAAAAAACGCTCAAGCAAGCTTGGCGTTTTTTCTTATTGAACTATTTATTCGTGACCCAAACATACAGTAGTTCAGACTTTTTGAATGGAATTAGTGATATGTAGCCAAAAAAAATATTCCCAGAAATAAAAAATTATTTTTGGGAATAATCCGTGACCCAAACATACAGTAGTTCGGACTTTTTGAGTGGAATTAGTGATGTATACTCAAAAAAATATTCCCAGAAATAAAAAATTATTTTTGGGAATAATCCGTGACCCAAACATTCAGTAGTTCGGACTTTTTGAGTGGAATTAGTGATGTATACTCAAAAAAAATATTCCCAGAAATAAAAAATTATTTTTGGGAATAATCCGTGACCCAAACTTTTCAAAGTTCGAACTTTCTTTGTGGAGTATCAATGATACAAACTCAAAAAGTGCACTAAAATTTAAAAAGTTAATTCATAAGTAATGTTTAAATCAATAATAAAAAAAACACAGTCAACTAAAGGATAGGTATTGGTTGAGTTAATTATTTTTCAGGTTTTGTTTTACTAATGTTTCAATAACTAAAAAAAAATTAAGCTAATTTTAAATACTACAACCTAATTGGTTTTTGGGTATTTATTTTCATATTCAGAAGGGGTATATCCAGTAATCTTCCTAAAAATCTTATAAAAATTGGATGGAGAGTTGAAACCGCTTTTTTTTGCGATATAATCTAATTTTAGGCGATCTTCAGATTCTAAATACTTGATAGCCTCTTCAACTCTAATTTCATTTTTCAATTTCATAAAAGTTAAGTCATTGTAATTTAAAAATAACCTAATGTGATATTTATTTTCGTTAATTTCATTTGCAAAAACATCAAAATTGGTGTCAGGGTCTATTAATAAATCTCGATTCTTTTTCATGTTATTTATTTTTGCTTCAATATTTACATAAGTGCTTTGAGGGATTAGATTTTTATTAACTTCTCTTAAGTAAAAAGGGGAATTTTGAATGTAAGATTTCTTGAATTTTGCATTACTAAATAACAGTTCAGGATATTTAAAAATTTCAAATATTAGTACTACGAATAGAATTACATCTAAATAAATAATTATATTAAGAAATGTAGTTTTATAAATTCCACCTACAAGTATTACAATAATGTGAATAAAGTAAATAACAGTTAGTAAGATGAATATTGTTGTAATTTTTTTTAATGAGATTAGTTGAACTTTATTGTCAGGGGGCGTTGTCTTAATTTTTAATTGTATAAGTCTTGAACTTATTATGCAATAAGACATAAAGTGAAGAAATCGAAAAATGTAATTAAACTTAGGAGTAAAAAATAGGTTTACATTGAGGAACTCTTGAACTTCGGGGTTTATATATATTTCTTTTACTAAATTAACTTTTTCAGTCCAAGGCATAAAGAAATAGGGAATAATGGATATTAACTGGATCAAAGATGGTATGAAGTGTAAAAGATCAATCCGCCTTAATTTAATTATTATATTCAATTTAATTAAAACAAATAGATAGAAGAAGGGGCCTATCATTAAATATAAAGGAGTGAAATGATTAAACAAAATCGTAGCTATAAAGCTTGAATCTTCTGAATTCGTAAAGTAGTGAGCCATCACATAAATGGATAGTCCAAGAATTGTCAAATTAAATAAAGATACAGCTTGATTATTTCTGTTTTTTATTAATAGAAATAAACTAAGTAAAAAAGGGAATGTAATTATTAGATTCACAATACAAAATAAATCCTTTTTTTAAAAATGTCACTCCTTTTTTTAAAAATATAATTTTTTATAATCTTTCTTTTAACTCTTAATATAGTTATTAAATAATTTTGAAAAAAATTAAACAACTTACAATGAAAAAAAAATTATCTCTTCTATTATTATTATTAAGCGCATTTAGCTTTGCGCAAACACCTCAAATTGATAGTTTTTCCCCTTACTCTGCCGCTGTTGGAGAGGAAGTTACCATTAGTGGAAGTGGCTTTGATTCAGTTGCATCAAACAACATCGTTTATTTTGGTGGTATTAAAGCATCTGTCACTTCTGCCACAAGTACCCAATTAACTGTTTTAGTTCCTGCACATGCCACAGATTCTCCAATTTCTGTGACTTCCAGTGGCGCTATTGATGAAAGCACATTAGCATTCAAAGTTACCGATAGTGAGATTAGTTCTTTTGAAGTATCTGCCTCAATTTTTGACTCAAGTGTTTCCATTCCTTCAATTTCTAATGCATACTCCTGGTACGAAGATGATGTATATATAGCTGTAGCTGATTTTAATTTAGACGGAAAACCTGACGTTGCTAAACTAGGTAAATCAACTTTTAATGTCCGTGTACATAAAAATACTTCAACTCTTTCCACAATCAATATATCTTCATTTGATTCTGGAACAGACTTCACATTAAAAAATGTAGCACAATGGTCTATCGCCGCAAAGGACATAAATAGTGATGGACTAATCGATATCATATCACATGGCCAAGATTTTGTTTCTATTTTGATTAATAATAGTACTCAAGGTGGGGCTATTTCATTTGAAACGTTTGTAGAAGTGCCCGTATACCAATATAAATACAATTTAGAAGTTGCTGATTTTGATGGAGACGGATTAAATGATTTTGTGATACAATCCAACTATACCCAGCCTGTAAATTCCTCAGCATGGCGATCTGTGGTTTATCTTAATACATCAACTTCAGCGGGGCTTTCCTTTTCAGTTGGATTAGAAATTTTAACAAATGAAGGTTCAAGAGAGTTAGCATCTGGAGATATTAATGGAGATGGTCTTACAGATTTGATTAGCAGTAACAATGGAAAAATACACATTAATACATCAACTCCAGGCTCAATTTCTTTTAGTTCTTTTAATTTTTCAATTGGCTCTGATATAACTTCAATTTTTGATATTGATAATGATGGTGACAATGACTTAATTTCTGCTCAAGGGCGTATTTTTATAAATAATATATCGGATCCATTAAATGTTTCACCCTCAGATTTTTCTCAATTAGACCTGTCAGAAAATACAGCTGCAGGTAAGGGTGACAAAATGTCTTTTGGTGATATTAATAGCGATGGAAAAATGGATTTTTTAGTTAATGAAAATGACGCTTGGGGATCTCCATTTCAACTTTTTATCAATAATTCAGATGGTGTTTTAGCTAGCACCTCTTTTTCAAAATTTGCATTTAGTCCCTTTGGGAAAAGTGATGTTATTATTATTGATGTTGATGGAGATAATGCAAAAGATGTTATTTTATGCAATATGGACCAACCTAGTTTTTTGGTTATTCAAAATATGTTACCATATCAACCAATTATCAACTCCACCGCTTCTTTCATTGATTTTGAAACTTGTAATCAAACATCTTCTGATTCACAATCATTCACTGTTTCTGGCGAAAGCTTAAAAGGAGATATAAATATTAGTACTCCTTCAGGATATGAAGTATCGAAAGATAATACAACCTTTAGTTCCTCTGTAGGGTTAACGCAAAACTCAGGAACTGTTTCCGAAACTACGATTTATGTGCGTTTAAATGGAAGTACTTCAGGATCAATTAACGGTAATCTTTCAATAACAAGTCAAGATGCTACTAGTGTTGATATTGCACTTACAGGTACTGTTTTTGATATTCCTGTAGTTAGTGGAGTTGCATCGGTCGAATTTAATACTACCGCTACATTTACAGCTACAACTACACCAAGTGCACCAGCACCATGGTCTTCATCAAATACATCTGTTGGTACCATTACAGACTCTGGTGAGTTTACGGCAGTAGATTTGGGTACTACTACCATTAGTTTTGAAAACACAAACGGTTGTATTGGTACTTTAGAAATTAATGTCGTGGATACAACCGCTCCAGTTATTACGCTAACAGGCGATCCTACAGTAACTCTTGAAGTTGGAGATACATACACCGAGCAAGGCGCTACAGCAACTGACAACTACGACACCACTGTAACTGTAGTTATTGGTGGCGATACGGTGGATACATCTACCGTTGGTACATACACTGTAACTTACGATGCTACTGATGCGAATAATAATGCAGCAACACAAGTCATAAGAACTGTAAACGTCGAGGAAAGTTTATCGGTTGATGTAGTTAATGAGGTTAAACTGAGTATTTTTCCAAATCCAACATCAATTCAATGGAATATAAAAGCCGAGAATGAGATAAAATCTATATTATTATACGACATTTCAGGAAGAAAAATATTGCATGAAAGACCATATAATAAAAATGTAGAAATAAATGCACAATCACTTCGAAGTGGAGTCTACTTCTTGAGTGTAAATAAAACAAACACGTTTAGGTTAATAAAACTATAAATATTATTCCAGGACAAATAAGAGAATAATTAGAGAAGATAAAAAAGGGCTGTAAACAATTTAAGTTTATAGCCCTTTTTTATTTAATATTGTACTATTAGGATTATAAAACTACTTTAGTAAATAATGATAATTACATATCACTTGGCAGATTATTAATCACTAATTATTGTTATTATATTTCAAACTTGTATCCAGAATAACTTTAAAGAACCAAGCTAATAAAATTAGATCGTTATGAATTGAATTAATTATAAAACTAATAAAATATCCCCAAAAATAAATTTTTATTCTTGAGGATAATTCGTGACCTCGGCAGGATTCAAACCTGCAACCTTCTGAGCCGTAATCAGATGCGCTATTCAGTTGCGCCACGAGGCCGTTTGAGGGCGCAAATATACCCCCTTTTTGTTTGTTCAACAAAACTTTGTTTAGTCTAATGCTCGCTTTGTTACATACCAACGCCATCCTAGTAAAACCAATTGAAGTTTGGAGGCTTTAGCGATGTCTACCTTTTGTTTGGTAAGACTTGGTAAAAAGATTTTATTGGCTTTTGCCAAGATTTGAAAAAGTTTTTTTTCCATACTGTAAAAATACAAAATAGGGATTAACGTATCTTCGCATCGAAATTATGGACGCAATTAAAATCATTATTGGACTTACTCTATTGGTTCTCGGCGGTGAATGGCTTCTGAGGTCTGCAGTCGGGTTTTCATACAAGTTACGTGTGCCAAAGATTGTTGTCGGAATGACGGTGGTTTCTTTGGCTACATCACTTCCAGAGCTCATTGTGAGTGTCCAGTCTGCCCTTCAAGGATACCCTGATTTGGCCTTGGCCAATGTAGTAGGTTCCAATGTGGCTAACTTAGGCTTGGTGCTAGGGATTGTCCTTGTGTTTACGCGCATTCATGTAACCCCTTCTTTTTATCGTGCAGATTGGCCTTTGATGTTTGTGTCTACACTTTTATTGTGGTGGTTTATTCAAGATGGCAATTTGAGTTCACTTGAGGGAATCTTTCTGCTCTTAGGCTTGATGCTTATGTTAGGGTATTTATTCAACTACCAAAAACAAGCTGTCATCCCCTCAGACGAATCAAACCATGCTTTTCAAAGTTGGTTTCGCATTACTTTTTTTGGAATAATAGGGGGGGCATTCCTAGCGTATGGTTCCGATTTACTTGTCGATGGCGCTGTTGGTGCAGCACGTCAATTGGGAGTGAGTGAGCGCATCATTGGCATTACATTGGTGTCTGTCGGCACGAGTATTCCTGAATTAGCCGCCTCTTTGATTGCGATTTTCCGCAAAGAAAATGCCATTTCACTTGGAAACCTACTTGGTTCAAATATGTTTAATATTCTTGTTGTGCTGGGTGTTACTTCTCTAATCCACCCCTTACAGATCTACGACTCGCAGTTATTGAACTTTGATATTTATGTAGTTTTAGGCATCGCCGCGTTGATTCTTCCATTGGTTTTTATTCCAAAACGTATGCAATTGGGGTGGCACGAAGGCTTGTTCTTACTTGTTTGTTACCTTCTTTTTATTCTTAAAACACTTGTATAAAAAAAACACCTCCTAATGGAAGTGTTTTTTTACTATAACTTATTAAAACGGTTTAGGCTGTAACGGGCTTAACGGTTTTAATAATACGAGCAGCTACTTTGTATGGATCTGCATTCGAAGCCGGACGACGATCTTCCAGCCATCCTTTCCATCCTTTTTCAACAGTCATAATTGGAATACGGATAGAAGCACCACGGTCAGAAACACCGTAGCTAAATTCGTGGATAGATTGTGTTTCGTGGGCACCAGTCAAACGCTGATCGTTGTAAGCACCATAAACATCAATGTGTTCTTTAACCACAGGGCGGAAGGCCTCACAAACTTTCTCATACGTTTCTTTCGAACCACAAGTACGAAGTAAAGTGTTAGAGAAGTTGGCGTGCATACCAGAACCGTTCCAGTCAGTAGCACCAAGAGGTTTTGGGTGATAGTCGATCGCTAGACCATACTCTTCAGCCAAACGCTCCAATAAAAAACGTGCTACCCAAATTTGGTCTCCTGCTTCAGCAGCACCTTTGGCAAAAATTTGAAACTCCCATTGACCAGGAGCAACCTCACCATTTGTACCTTCTACGTTCAAACCAGCTTCAAGACAAATGTCTAGGTGGCGGTCCATGATTTCACGTCCGAAAGAATTCTTAGCACCCACAGAACAGTAAAATTGTCCTTGAGGAGTTTGATCTTTTGGGAAACCTAATGGTAAGTTGGTTTCTGGATCCCACAAGAAATATTCTTGCTCAAATCCAAACCAGAAGTCTGAATCATCATCATCAATCGTAGAACGCCCATTTGATTCATGGGGTGTTCCGTCAGCGTTCAGTACTTCAGTCATTACTAGGTATGCGTTAGAACGCACAGGGTCAGGGTAAATCGCTACAGGCTTTAACAGACAGTCAGAAGATCCTCCTTCTGCTTGAAGCGTAGAGCTACCATCAAATGACCACATGGGTACTTCTTCCAAAGTACCACCAAAATCAGAAACAATCTTGGTCTTGCCACGCAAGCTAGCTGTAGGCTTGTAGCCATCCAGCCAAATGTATTCGAGTTTAGTCTTGCTCATAATATTTTTATTTTAATAATGCACACAAAAATATATTTTTTTGCGTCACCCATTGCCAATTATAGGGTCAAATAATAAACAACTACTAAATATTTGTCAACACCCTATTTTTTTAGGGGGTATTTTTTGAATTTTATAAAATTAATCCAATTAATTCATAAAATCACATGTCTATTCTGCTCGTTTTGAGCATGGAATGTGTATTTTTGATAAAAATCTACTGTTATGTCAACACTTCGTTTTCAAGCGGTACGTGATGCCTATCAAAGGCAACTCCAAGCCGCACCCGAACATCAAAACCGTTCAGAACTTTTTGCTTCTAATGTCTTTGATAAAAAGACCATGCGAGCCTATCTAACCCAAGATGCCTATGATCAAGTCATTCAGGCGATTGAGAAAGGCACTCAAATTGATCGCAAGGTTGCCGATCATGTCGCTGCCTCCATGCGTGACTGGGCCTTGTCCAAAAACGCCACACACTATACCCACTGGTTTCAACCCCTTACGGGTGCTACTGCCGAAAAACATGATGCTTTCTTTGAGCTCACTTCTGATGGCTTGGCCTTAGAAAATTTTGATGGCTCTCAGTTGGTTCAACAAGAGCCCGATGCTTCGAGTTTCCCCAGTGGTGGTATTCGAAACACTTTTGAAGCCCGTGGATACACTGCTTGGGATCCTACATCTCCAGCGTTTATCTATGGAACTACCCTCTGTATTCCAACCGTTTTTGTCTCTTACACAGGAGAAGCCTTAGACAACAAAACTCCTTTATTGCGTGCTTTACAGGCCATGGATCAAGCTGCTACAGGGGTGGCTCAATATTTTGATAAAAATGTTTCTAAAGTCAACGCGACACTAGGATGGGAGCAAGAATATTTTTTAATAGACAAATCACTGGCTCACAGTCGTCCAGACATTGTGCTTACAGGGAGAACCCTGTTGGGTCATGCCCCTGCCAAAGGACAGCAGCTCGATGATCATTATTTTGGATCCATTCCAAACCGAGCACTTATTTTTATGCGTGAGCTCGAGCACGAGTCCATGCTTCTAGGCATCCCGGTCAAGACCCGACACAACGAAGTAGCCCCCAACCAATTTGAATTGGCTCCCATATTTGAAGAAGCCAATTTGTCAGTTGACCACAACGCCCTGTTGATGGATATCATGGGCAAAATTGCCAGCAAACACAACTTTAAAGTGTTGTTACACGAAAAACCTTTTGCGGGAATCAACGGATCTGGAAAACACAACAATTGGTCTCTACAAACCAATACGGGGGTCAACTTGCTTAGTCCAGGTAAAACACCTATGCGTAACCTTCAATTCTTAACATTTTTCATCAATACCATAAAGGCTGTCAATGACAATGAAGCTTTGCTTCGTGCTTCTGTAGCAAGTGCCGGAAATGACCACAGATTAGGAGCTAACGAAGCTCCGCCAGCTATTATTTCTGTTTTTATTGGCAAACACCTTATGAAAGTCCTTGACGACCTAGAGAATGTGTCTAAAGGAAAGCTTTCCCCAGAAGAAAAAACCGAACTCAAACTCAATGTGGTCGGTAAGATCCCTGAAATCTTGTTGGATAATACGGATAGAAACCGCACCTCTCCATTTGCTTTTACAGGGAACAAGTTTGAATTTAGAGCCGTTGGCTCTTCTGCAAACTGTGCCAACCCAATGATTGTGTTAAACACCATTGTAGCACATCAGTTAAAATCCTTTAAAACGGAAGTTGACAAACTTGTAAAAGCCAAAAAACTCAAAAAAGACGATGCGGTCTTTAACGTATTGCGCGAATACATCAAGCAGTCGAGAGGTATTCTTTTTGAAGGGGATGGTTACAGCGATTCATGGGCTAAAGAAGCCAAACGCCGTGGTTTGTCCAATACACCAAAAACCCCTAACGCACTAAAAGCACGTGTCAGCGACAAAGCCATTGCCCTTTTTGAAGAAATGGGTGTGATGAACAAAGTGGAGACTCAAGCACGATACGAGGTTCAAGTCGAAGAATACATCATGCGTATTCAGATTGAGAGTCGGGTTTTGGGCGACATTGCTCGAAACCACATCATACCAACCGCCGTTCGCTATCAAAACACTCTGATTGAAAATGTAAGTGGCCTCAAAACCATTTACGGCAATCAGTACACCAAACATGCGAGTGAACAATTGGAGCTTATCGAAAAAATATCAGCCCATATAGCCAACCTCAACCGGGGTGTTACCGATATGATCAACGCTCGAAAAAAAGCCAATGCCATCGCCAAAGCAGAAGAACGCGCACAACTCTACTGCAACGAGGTGTTGCCCTTCTTTGAACAGATACGCTATCATTCGGACCGTTTAGAACTGATGGTCGATGATGAGTTATGGTCTATGGTTAAGTATCGTGAATTGTTGTTTTTACGCTAAGAGGCTTTTGGGTATCTTTGTGCTTTAATCTGATTCATGTCGCAACAACGATACGACCAACGCGGCGTCTCTGCCACCAAAGATGATGTCCATAAGGCCATCAAAAACATTGATAAAGGACTCTTTCCTAAGGCTTTTTGCAAGATTGTCCCTGATTATTTGGCCCAAGACCCAAACCATTGCACCGTTATGCATGCCGATGGTGCGGGAACCAAATCTGCTTTGGCTTATATGTATTGGAAAGAGACAGGGGATCTCTCTGTTTGGAAAGGCATAGCGCAAGATGCACTGATCATGAACATCGATGACTTGCTATGTGTAGGCGCCACAGACAACATATTGCTTTCCTCCACCATTGGACGCAATAAAAATCTTATTCCAGGAGAGGTCATTGCTGCCATTATCAAAGGTACAGAAGAATTGATTGCCGAGCTGGGCAAGCACGGAGTGACGATTCATAGTACAGGAGGCGAAACCGCCGATGTGGGCGATTTGGTACGTACGATTATTGTGGATTCGACAGTCACAGCTCGTATGAAACGTGCCGATGTCATCGACAATGCCCGTATCCAAGCCGGAGATGTGATCGTAGGACTGGCATCGTTTGGACAAGCTGTCTATGAGGATGGCTATAACGGTGGTATGGGCAGTAACGGACTGACCTCGGCGCGCCATGATGTATTCTCTAAAGAACTGGCAAAAAAATACCCTGAAAGCTTTGATCCTGCTGTCCCAGATGAACTGGTCTACACGGGGTCGAAAGCACTGACAGAAGCCACCGACAGTCCTCTCGATGCAGGAAAATTGGTGTTGTCCCCGACCCGTACCTACGCGCCGATTGTCAAAAAGATATTGTCAGAATATACACCTCAAGACATTCATGGTATGGTACACTGTAGCGGTGGGGCACAGACCAAGATATTACACTTTATAGATAGTTTACATGTCATAAAAGACAATCTTTTTGAAGTATCCCCCTTGTTTGAACTCATTCAACAAGAGTCGGGCACCGATTGGAAAGAGATGTATCAGGTGTTTAACATGGGCCACCGTTTGGAGTTGTATGTGCCCGAAGCCATCGCTGCAGATCTGATAGCTATTTCTGAGTCTTTTGGGGTGCCTGCCCAAATCGTGGGTAGGGTAGAGGCGAGTGACACCAAGGCCCTGACCATTACGTCTGATAAAGGAACGTTTCGGTACTAAAAAACCCCGCCGAAGCGGGGTGTAATTTTCAATATGAATCTAGTTAATCTGCATCCCACCACACCTTTGTGGTGATATTACTTACTACTACAGCATTTTTATTGTGTAGTCTTTCAGTTGATGCAGTGGGGAATCTTACAGGGATTGATGTGATATTGTTTGAAGCACCGGGGTTAGGAACTAAAGTTGGGAACCCTGTCCTTCTGAAGTCATTGTAAGGTTCAATAGATGAAAACAGACTCACATATTTTTGTTTTAAAATATTTTCTAAAGAGATTTCTTCAACTTGTGCATTCACAAATTCATCAATTTGTTCTTGTGTTATTTCTTCAATATTGGAATCATCTCCTTGAAAATGACTTCTTAGAGAATTGACCTTTTGAAATGAAGATGCCAAGGCTAATTCAAAAGCTTCTATAGCATCTGTTTCCATTCCTTTTCTATAATAAATTTCAGCTTCAATGAATTTGACTTCAGTATAGGTAATTAAACCTATAGGTACCGTATTACTTGCAATTGCTGGACCCACTTTTGATGTATCTAAAGTATTTATATCACCAACAGCATTTCCAGAAAAACCACCTGAACCATCTTTGCTTACAAAGTATGGCAATCTAGGATCATTAGTATTCTTCAATAATTCCACAAAATATGCTCCCATTTTTATATAATTAGCCCTATTATCTTCAAAATCTTTCCATTGGTTTTTAGAGTTTCCTCCAGAGTTTGGGAAAACAGCATTCATGTCATTCTCAATACCAGAAAGATTAGCTTTTGAGATGTTTTCAATGGCAGTGTCCATTGAAGTATTATCTCTTAATGATATTCTTAAATCATATCTTGCTTTTAGCATGTATGCTGCGGAAATCCATTTTTCAATGTCACCATTAAAAATTAAGTCATCACCTCCTGGGGTTAGCGTGTTGTTTGGATTGCTATTGGATAACAGCTCAATACCTTCATCCAAAAGTTTTTGAATTCCTTCAATTACAACTTGCTGTTCTTCGTATACTGGATTGATATTACCATCTCTTGCTAAACCAGCTTCTGAAAATGGCACATCATTCCATAAGTCTGTTCCGACTCCAAAATTGAAAGCTAATAATATTTTAGCGATTCCTTTGTGATGATCATACCCGTCACCAAAATCATTTTCAATAACTTTTCCTATGCCAATAGCATTTTCGAAAGATGTACCCCACTCATTTTCAATGTCACGTTCCGAAACGTCGTAGTTTGAATAGGCTCCAAACTGACCTTCACTTGTTCCTGCTATCTGTTGTACCCAGAGAGCAGGGATTCTTACATGATTGCCAGAATAAACGGAGAAAGTAGCAACTTGCATTCCTGTTAACAATAAGTCAGGAGAAGATTGAACTGGGTCGTTAGGGTTTTCTGAATAGTTGTCTAAGTCTTCATTGCAACCAATAGAAAAAATTAGAACAAAAATTAAAATAAAACTTTTTATTGTGATTCTATTATTCATGATTTTTTTTTAAAAGGTTAAGCTAATTGTAAATCTATAAGATTTTGAACCTGGGTTGTTAAAGTAATCTAAACCTCCAATGTTTGATCCAGCCCCTGTAAGACTAGTTTCTGGATCAACTCCTTTATAGTTTGTTGATAACCAAAGATTTCTACCGCTAGCTGTAAAGGTTAGGCTTTCTAATCCAATTTTCTTTGCGGTTTCTTTATTTACATTGTATGAAAGAGAAACATCTCTAAGTCTAACCCAGTCAACAGTTTCAACAAACTGCTCTGCAGCGCCTCCTCCATCACCTACATATTTTTGGAAATAATCCACTGGACTTATTTCAACATCATTTGGAGTACCATCAGCTTTCACGCCAGGTATTAAATAGGTTCCATTACGTCTCTCTGCAGACTCTTGAGTCATCCCAAACCTATTTAATCTAGCATATGTTCCATTGTACACATCACCCCCCTGTCTTATGTCAAAAAAACTAGAAAGGCTAAAGTTTTTGTAGGTAAAGGTGTTTCTTACTCCTCCTGTCCAATCTGGGTTAGGATTTCCAACATTTCCTTGCTCATCTTCTTTGAGGGGAATCCCATTTGAATCGATGATTAGTTGACCATTAGAATTTCTTTTCCATTTCGTCCCAAAAAACACACCTACTGGCTCACCAACGATTGCATAACTTCCAATACTGGTGAAAGCATTCTCAATACTTACTTGATCTACACCATCAGCAAGTTTCAAAGTCTCATTTTTATAAGCGGATTGATTTAATGTCAGGTTCCATTTAAAATTTTCTGATTTTATCAGATCACCTGATAAGGTGATTTCATGACCTTTGTTGTCCAACTCACCAGAATTACCATAGGCAAAGGCAAAACCTGAGGCTTTAGAAATTGGTCTTGAAATTAAAATCCCCTCTGTTTTTTCTTGAAAATATGTTAAATCAAACTCGATCCTATTTAAGAAGGTAAGAGAAATTCCAAATTCTAACCCTTTTTTTAGTTCCGGTTCGAGATCTTCATTTCCAAGCGTTCTTGAATAGCCAAAACCAATTGAGTTTCCATAGGGAAATGATAACCCATTAGTAAATCCGTCTGTGAAAAATGGACTTACAAAAAAGTTTCTGTTGTTGTAGGGTTCTGGAGTAATACCAACCTCAGCATAAGAGGCTCTTATCTTACCGAAATTGAACCATGAACTTTCTAGATTCAACGTTTCATGAAAAAGCCATGAGGCAGAAAAAGATGGGTAGAAAAATGAGCGTTTATTCTTCCCGAAAGTCGAACTACTTTCATTTCTTCCTGTCAAAGTTAAATACACTTCATCACTGTAATTGTATTCTATTTGATAGAAAACAGCCGTGCTAAATGTATTTTCGTCATAATTTGAGGCATATCTGTTGCTCGTATTATCCAAGTTATAGTAACCTTGTTTTACAGCAAAACCTTCACCTCTTTCGTAATGATCAGCAAAATTTTGATAAAAAATATTGTGCCCTAAAGTGTATGATATATCATGTTTATCATTGAATTCGAAAGACCCGTTGATCATAGTATCAGCGTAAAAATCAGTACTAATAAGGTTATTAAAGCTTACCTCTCCTGATCCGTCTCCCGAGTTGTTTTGAAAGCTGGAAACTGAGAATATTTGCCTTCTTTGATCACTGTAAGCATCAATACCAGCCTTGTAGCTAAGATTGAAATACGGGCTTAAATTCAAATTCAATTGAGCATTACCCATAACTCTATTCACCTCTGAGTCAAAAGGGTTTCTGTGAACTGTGAACAATGGGTTGTCATAAAAGCCGTTATAGGATCTGTTCGTGCCATCACTATTTTCATAAACTGAATTATCAAAACTTGGAGATGTTCTCAATAAACCTAGCATAACACCTGCAAGATTTGACCCGTTTTGTGCTGACCTGCTTTTTGAGTTAATGAATGCCATTGTTCCAGAATAGCTAAATTTTTCACTTACCTTTTGTGAGCCAGTAATTCGAAATGAAGTTCTTTCAAAGAAAGTGTTCGGTATCATTCCTTGCTGATCTGTGTTTTCTAATGATAATCGAAAAGAGGTTTTGCTATTTCCCCCCACAATTGAGCCATTTATACTGTTTGAAAATCCAGTTTCAAAAAAATTATCAATATTGTCGTAAGTAGTCAAATCATTGTTATCACCAATTTTCGGACCCCATGATAGCGAGGAAGTTGTACTGTGTTCCCCATTTGACCCTTGTGCATATGTATTTTGTAGATTTGGGAGTTGACTAACTTCATTAAATTCTATAGAACTTGAAATTCTAACTCCTAGTCCTGATTTTTGCCCATCAATTAAAACTCCTTTTTTGGTAGTGTATAATATTACACCATTTCCCGCTCTAGAACCATAAAGTGCAGCAGCAGCAGCGCCTTTCAAAACAGTTACCGATGCAATGTCATCTGGATTTATGTCAATCGCTCTGTTTGAATTATTCACCCCTTGCAAATTTTCATTGAATGGGTAATCTCTTCCAATTGATTGCGTTGTTTCATTGTTTATAGGTATCCCGTCAATGACTACCAGTGGTTGTGTTTCTCCGCTAAATGTGGAAGCTCCACGAATAAGAATTTTGCTAGAAGAGCCAGGGGTGCCAGAAGAGGAAATGACAGAAAGCCCCGCTACCTTACCCGCAAGAGCTTGAACAGGGTTGATTTCAGGAATCTTTTCAAGTACCTCTTGACCAATTTGTTGTACAGCGTAACCAATTGCTTTCTTTTCTTTTGATATCCCTAGCGCAGTCACCACCACTTCTTCGAGTTGACCAGAGATTTGCATTTGCACATTGATGGTCGTTGAGGAGCCTACGGTAACCAATTGGGTGGT
>Ga0208880_1000139_pt1 | contig 15498 bp, 15 predicted proteins | sample Knorr_S23_td_Sur_FD_185606 | JGI IMG/M metagenome (GOLD analysis project Ga0208880, IMG submission 185606) | Marine microbial communities from Southern Atlantic Ocean transect - Knorr_S23_td_SurfaceB_ad_5m_LV_B (SPAdes) (version 2) | ecosystem: Environmental > Aquatic > Marine > Oceanic | place...
AGGCACTACACCCCCCACAAAATAAGAAGATGCACCAGGAATCGAACTGAGTGCTGCACCAATTCGCCCTCCTGTACAGCTCTCTGCAGTGGCTATGCTGCTATTTAGATCAGTAAGCAAGACTCCAATCTGTGCTTCTATGGGTTGGTCAGACTCAAAACCAGTGATAATCTCTCCAATCAGTGGGTAGAGCCCTTCAAAAAGCTGATCGACTTCTGCACTCAGAACTTTTTCATCCACACCTCTGGCGGTAAGACGCAAACGTACCCTGCCTAAATTGGGTAGGTAAGCCAGTTTGATGTGCTTGGGCAAAGCCGTTTCCCAATCAGAAATAACCTCTGCAATACGGCTTTCTCCCCACCCATAGGTTAACATGGTTTTGTGGACAATGGCCGGACGTTGAAAGTGTTGTTTAAGCTTGGGTAAGAGCTGTTGCTCCATCATATGTTTCATTTCATAGGGCACCCCAGGCAAAGAAACAAAAACTGTTTGCCCTTTTTTCATCCACATTCCTGCAGCAGTACCAAAAGGATTGTTTAGAAGCTCGGCCTTAGATGGCAGCATGGCTTGTGCTCGGTTTAAATCGTTGATGGGCACTTTGACATATTGTGCAAAAAGTTTCTCAATATGAGCCAATACATCTGGATTGTGCACCAACTCATCTTCAAAATAGGTGCAGAAACAATGCTTGGTGATGTCATCTTTAGTGGGGCCCAAACCTCCTGTCATGATGACCAACGGCACACGGTCTTGCGCAGCAGCCAAAGCTGATAATATGTCTTGTTCTTTATCAGAAATGGATCGAATTTGTGCAATTTCGATGCCAATACTATTGAGTTTTTTAGCAATATAAGCCGAGTTGGAATCGATTACCTGACCGATTAAGATTTCGTCTCCAATGGTTATAATTTCTGCCTGCATTATTTGATTTTAACCCCAAAGGCTTGTTGCCCTTCAATAAAACCCTCTAAAAAATCTCCCGCAGCCACAGGCCCTACACCTGCAGGTGTACCTGTAAAAATAACATCCCCAATCTTCAGGGTAAAAAATTCAGAAATATGGCTAATCAACGCATCAACAGACCAGATCATATGAGCTGTAGTGCTCTCTTGAACGACCTGATTGTTTTTTTCTAATCGGAAACGAATGTCATTGATGTCCACAAAGTCTTTTTTAGAAAACCATTTTCCAATACGTGCCGACCCATCAAATCCTTTGGCTTTTTCCCATGGCAAACCTTTGCTTTTGAGTTCTTTTTGCAAATCTCTAGCTGTAAAATCTATGCCCAATCCGATCTCATCGTAGTATTTGTGAGCAAACTCGGTTTGTATATACTTTCCAATCCGGTTAATCCGAACCAAAATTTCAACTTCGTAGTGAATGTCTTTGGAAAAATCAGGGATAAAAAAAGGTTGCGTGGGTTGCGCCAGAGCCGAGTCAGGTTTTATAAAAATGACGGGGGCATCAGGACGTGTATTGTTGAGTTCTTGAATATGATCGTTGTAATTACGACCTACACAGATCAGCTTCATCCTTTCCCGTTGTTAAATTTTTCTAGCCGTAGCGCAGTCAATACTTTTTTTGTGTAAAGAGGAAAATCTGCTTCTAAAAGCCAACCAAAATATCCGGGCTCTTTGTCTAAAACTTCAGTCACCGTCTTGCCTTTGTGCTTACCAAAACCAAAACAAGGTTCGTTTTCTTTATTCATTCGGATATATCCGGCAAAATCCAAACTAGAGTGGCGAGTGGTGAAAGCGCTGAGTTTTTCAACATCATTATCGAGGTCGTCATAATGAGCAATTTGAGCCTTCAAAACCTCGTAAGTAGCTTGCGTATCTGCTGTGGCACTGTGAGCATTTTCGAGTTCTTTTCCGCAATAAAACTTATAGGCTGCAGATAGTGTGCGCTGTTCCATTTTGTGAAAAATGGTTTGTACGTCGACGGTGAGTTGTTTTTTAAAGTCTACATCAATACCAGCACGCAACATCTCTTCGGCAAGTAGTGGAATGTCAAAACGATCCGAGTTATAGCCCGCCAAGTCAGCAGATTGAACCCAAGTTTGTATTTCTTTGGCAATCTCTTTAAAAACAGGTGCATTGGCTACCATCTCATCGCTAATTCCATGAACAGCAGTCGTTTCTGGCGGGATCGGCCTCTCAGGATTGACCAACCAGGTTTGAGATTTTTTGGTGTGATCTGGGAATACTTTCAATATGGAAATCTCTACAATCCTATCTTTAGCAATATTGACCCCTGTGGTCTCTAAATCAAAAAAACATATTGGGCGTTTAAGTTTTAGCTCCATAATCAGATGGTTTGTGAAGTATCCCAGGTTTCAATGAGTTCTTTCATCTTCTTTATAAATAAACCTCCCAAAGCACCGTTAATGATCCTGTGGTCATAGCTATGTGATATGATCATTTTTCTTCGTATTCCGATAAAATCTCCTTGGTCTGTTTCCACAACAGCAGGAACTTTTCGAATGGCTCCTAAAGCTAGAATGCCTACTTGAGGCTGGTTGATAATTGGGGTACCCATCAGACTGTCAAACATGCCGATGTTGGTTACCGTATAGGTGCCGTTCTGGACATCATCTGGGGAAAGATTGCCCTTACGAGCGCGCTGTGCTAAATCGTTTACTTTTTTGGCAAAACCAATCAAACTCAATTGATCGGCATCTTTGATTACAGGGACAATTAGATTGCCATCTGGAAGTGCAGTTGCCATTCCAAGATTGATGTTTTTCTTTTGAATGATCTTGTGACCTTCAACAGAAGCATTTAACATGGGGAAATCCCCTAGTGCCTGAGCTGTAAGCATCATAAAAATTGGGGTAAACGTAAGCTTCTCTCCTTGCTTTTGCATAAAAGCCTGCTTAAAGCTTTCACGCCAGTCCCATAGAGCGGTTACGTCTACCTCAATAAAAGATTGAACATGAGCCGATGTCTGCAAGCTTTTATGCATATGATCTGCAATGAGTTGTTCCATACGACTCATTTCAGTGATTTTAGTGGATCCAGAAAAAGAAGTTGGCGTTGGGGATGAAGGAGGTGTGACAATCTTCTTAAAACTCCTATTATCTAAATAAGATAATATGTCTTTTTTTGTAACTCTTCCTGACTTGCCAGATCCAACGATTTGAGAGAGCTCAACTTCGGAAATACCTTCCTGCTTGGCAATGCTCTTGACCAATGGGGAATAATACGAATCTCCCTTTTGATTCGTTGTTTGTGGATCAGAAACTACTTCTTCGGCTTTAGACATCAAGGCGGTAGCTTCTTCGACTGCAAGTGGTGGCTGCTCAACATCTGGTGTTTCATCTGTTGCGTCTGGTTCGTCTTGATCGATTTGTTCATCTGTTTCGATGATTGCCATAGGGCTACCAACAGCAACCACTTCGTTTTCTTGAACTAATTTTTTAATTAACACTCCTGAGATTTCGCTAGGGACTTCGGTATCAACCTTATCGGTTGCCACTTCAACCACAGCTTCATCAGGTACAATGGAATCTCCTTCGTTTTTAAGCCATTGGGTTACAGTAGCCTCATTGACACTTTCGCCCATAGCAGGTAAGCATAATTTGTATTGAGCCATAGTGCAAAATTACGAATTTAAACCAAGTACGTACGTGTAGAACTGGCTTTATAATCCAACTCCATAACATGCCCACGAGAAAGGGGGTCATCGCTCCCAATGGCAAGACTGCGATCTTTAGTGATGATGACATACGTAAAGTCTTGTCTGTGGGTTTGCATAAAATTGATCATGTCGTGATAACTGAGTCCCTTGGTGTCAAAAAAAATCTGAGAAGGAGCGTCCTGTATCTGCAACACATGTAGCAAGTTTGAGCATAAGGTGGTGTCTTTTTTTGTTTGTTCTTTAAAAGATGTACCCAGCTCGGTGTCTCTGCTTACAAGGATGGCTTGACTGCTGTTTTTATCTGCAGCAGCCTTGGGGGGAGATGAAAAACGTTTAAGCAAAGAAAACAAAATGGAACTCAACCTCAACCAAAATCTAAAAAGGGCGGTTTTGGGAAAGTGCTTTTGATAAAACTGATTAATTCCTGCTTGGAAACGCAATTGAAACGCTTTGTTTCTAAGGGTGCTTTCACCCTTAAAATGTATGCATGTTGAAGTAGGCACATAGTAGTTCTGATAGCCCATTTGAGTGATTCGATAACAAAAATCATCGTCCTCAAAATACATAAAAAAGCTTTCATCAAAGCCGCCAATTTCATTGTAAATCGATTTTTTGAGCATCATAAAGGCTCCTACAACAGCAGCTGTTTTTCCTGTAGTGTTTTCATCAAGTTTCATGTTGTAGTATGCGCCAAACCATCTTTTGGATAATTTGTAAAACCCTGTAATTTTTGTAAAGGCGTTCCATGGTGTAGGAGCTCCTCTTTTACATTCCTTAAGAAACATCCCTGACCCATCAACCAACTTGGGGCCAACCACTCCAACATGATCATTTTGATTACAAAAGCTCAATAAAGAATCAAAAGTGTTTTCTGAAACAACAGTGTCAGGGTTTAAAATACATATGTATTTGCCTTTTGCATGTTTAACCCCAATATTGTTGCCTTTTGAAAATCCAGTGTTTTCATTATTGACAACACAACGCACTTGAGGGAATTTTTTTTTTACCATGTCCACACTTCCATCTTTAGATGCATTGTCGACTACAATGATCTCAGCATCAAGGTTTTGTGTGGCTTCAACAACGCTTTCCAAACATAAATTCAGAAAATGTTGGACATTATAATTAAGAATTACAACAGAAAGCTCTAACGGTCTGTTTTCAGATTGTGCCATCAAAAGGAATACGTTTTACAATGCTTCGCCCAAGCGATACTTCATCGGCGTACTCCAATTCGTCCCCCACAGCAACGCCTCTGGCTATGGTGGTTACTGAAACATTATAGGGGCTGACTTGTTTGTAAATATAAAAATTGGTGGTATCTCCCTCCATCGTACTACTTAACGCCAAAATGAGTTCATTTATTGTACCTGATTTTACTTTTTCAACCAAACTCTTGATCTCTAGTTCTTGCGGCCCAATACCATCGAGAGGGGAGATTTTTCCACCCAATACGTGATACAAGCCATTAAACTGTCCCGTGCTTTCTATGGCCATCACATCGCGCACGTCCTCCACAACACAAACAAGATCTTTTTGGCGTTTAGGGTTGGCACATATAGAGCATATAGGTAAATCTGAGATGTTAAAACAAGAAGTGCAATACTGAATTTTTGTTCTGAGGTTTGAGATGGCTTCAGCCAGATCCAAACTTGTAGTTTCTGGTTGGCGCAGCAAGAACAATACCAAACGCATAGCTGTTCGTTTGCCAATACCTGGAAGTTGTGCAATTTCATCTACCGCTTGCTCTACCAATTTCGACGCATATTCCATGTAGACAAAAGTAAGGATTTGGCACTACGTAGTATAATAATATCTTTGGCATTAGATTATGATAAGTGGTTTCCTTCTCATTACGATTGTTGTAGCCTATTTTGCTGTCTTAATGCTTGTCGCACGTTTGACCAAAGGAGCGCAAAACAACAGCGCATTTTTTAATGCTAACAAATCTGCTCCGTGGTATTTGGTCGCTTTCGGTATGATTGGCGCTTCATTGTCTGGAGTAACATTCATATCTGTCCCTGGGTGGGTCGAGGCATCCCAATTCAGCTACTTCCAAATGGTATTGGGTTATATTTTGGGTTATTTTATCATTGGTAAAGTTTTATTACCTATCTACTATCGATACAACCTCACGTCTATATACACCTACCTTTCAACGAGATTTGGATATTATACCTACAAAACAGGAGCTTCTTTTTTTATACTCTCTCGTGTTGTTGGAGCAAGCTTTAGACTATATCTAGTAGCAAGTGTTTTGCAGTGGGTGATTTTTGACCAAATGGGTGTGCCTTTTTGGTTTACAGTCATCGCAACAGTATGTTTTATTTGGCTTTATACCCATCGCTCAGGAATCAACACCATCATATGGACAGATGTGCTTCAAACAAGTTTTATGTTGTTAGCATTAGGCTTGGGAGTTTATTATGTCAGTGCGAGTTTACAGATCGAAAACATCGGGTTGTGGTTACAAGATCAACAAACCACTCAGATATTTTTCTTTGACGATTTTAAAAGCCCCTACTATTTTTGGAAACAATTTTTTGCCGGTGCCCTGATTGCTGTTGTCATGACTGGACTAGACCAAGACATGATGCAAAAAAACCTCAGCTGCCGAAGTCTGAAGGACGCTCAAAAAAACATGTTTTGGTTCACCATTGTATTAACCATTGTGAATTTTGTGTTTCTATGTCTTGGTGCTTTGCTTACTGCCTATGCAATCAACAACGGTTTGGACGCTCACAAAGATCAACTCTTTCCAATGGTTGCTACTCAAGGAGGTTTTGGTGTCACATTGTCATTGGTTTTTTTGTTAGGACTTATCGCGGCTGCTTACAGCAGTGCTGACAGCGCGCTGACTTCTTTGACAACGAGTGTCAGTATTGATCTTCTAGATATTGAAAAAAGTTTACCAAAAGCACAACAAGAACAAGTGCGCAAAAAGGTTCATTTGATTGTTTCAGGTGTGCTTATAGCAGTGATTTTAAGTTTTAATTATCTAATTGCCGATGAAAGCGTAATTGCTAAACTTTTTGTTTTTGCGGGCTATACCTATGGCCCATTACTTTCTCTTTATACAATTGGAATCGCTTCAAAGGTTGAACTCAAAGACAAATGGGTTCCTTTAGTAGCAATCATCACACCAATCATTGGGTATTTTGTAAGTGTATGGCTACGTGAACACTACGCTTTTGATTTTGGATTTTTTATCCTTGCACTCAATGGCGTTTTGGGAATCTTTGGATTGTGGTTGATTCGAAAAAAATAGGCTACCACCTAATCATAGCACTACCCCATGTAAAACCACTTCCAAATGCCGCTAACATCACATGGTCGCCCTCTTTAATTTTCCCTTCTTCCCATGCTTCACACAAAGCAATGGGTATGGAAGCGGCAGTCGTATTGCCATAACGCATGATGTTATTATAGATCTGATCATCCGATAATCCAAACTTTTTTTGGACAAACTGAGCAATGCGCAAGTTGGCTTGATGAGGAACAAGCATATCAATATCGGAAGGCCCAAGACCGTTGGCTTCTAAAGCCTGATGAATCACTTCAGAAAACCGAACTACTGCATTTTTAAATACCAATTGACCATTCATATAAGGATGATAGTCCATGTCATTAGGGTCATAGTCTTCAAAAACTTCGTGAATCCATTTTTTGGTACTAGGTCCTATGATAGACAACTCCTTGGCGTGCTTACCTTCAGAATGTAAATGAGTCGATAAAATTCCTTTGTCAGAGTCATCGCTGCGGCTGACAACAGCTGCACCCGCACCATCACCAAAAATGACAGATACTGTGCGACCTCGAGTCGTCAAATCTAACCCGCCTGAGTGGTATTCTGATCCAACAACGAGGACGTTTTTGTACATCCCTGTTTTGATAAACTGATCAGCAACAGATAAGCTGTAAACAAAACCTGAACACTGATTGCGAACATCCAAAGCAGGACAAGTGCCGATACCCATTAAATCTTGTAACAGAACACCAGAGCCAGGGAAATAATAATCAGGACTTAGGGTTGCAAAAACAATTAAATCAATGTCATCTTTGGAAATCCCCGCACGAGCAATGGCTTGCTCGGCAGCCTTGACCCCCATAGAGGCAGTCCCTTCATCAGAATCTTTGGCAACAAATCGTCTTTCATGGATTCCTGTTCGTTCTACAATCCAGTCATGACTTGTATCCATCAATTCCGAAAGTTCCTCATTTGTAACAATTCTTTCGGGAAGAAATTTTCCCAAACCAGTTATTCTAGATGTAAACATGAATCAAATTTTTCTAAAAATATAGAAAAAATGTTTAAAAAGTAAAAGGTGCGCTAGAAGCACACCTTAAACAACTTAACCAAAAAAACAAACAAACCAAGAATTTAGTTTTATAATAATGTTCAAAACTTAGGTTTCATAGCAATTCTTCCCGTATGCGTTAAAGAACATAATTACATTACAAATATATATAATTGTTTAATAAAAAACAATATTCATTAAACAAAATTTTAAATGTCATCTTGTCAGGTTGGCGAAAATGGTATTTTTTTTGATTAGTCATGTGAAAACATAATAATGAGTAAAACTGGAAAAATTAATGTAGCGGTAGAAAATATTTTTCCGCTAATCAAGAAGTTTTTATACAGCGATCATGAGATTTTCCTCAGAGAGCTAATCTCTAACGCTACAGATGCAACCTTGAAACTCAAACACCTTACCCAAATTGGAGATGCCAAGGTGGAGTATGGAAATCCCCTGATAGAAGTTAAAGTTGATCAAAAAGGAAAAAAAATTCACATCATTGATCAAGGGATAGGAATGACTTCTGAAGAAGTTGGGAAATACATAAATGAGGTAGCCTTCTCTGGCGCTGAAGAGTTTTTAGAGCAATACAAAGACAGCGCAAAAGACAGTGGCATCATAGGCCATTTTGGTCTGGGGTTCTATTCGGCTTTTATGGTAGCCAAAAAGGTGGAGATTATCACAAAGTCTTATAAAGATGAACCAGCGGCACATTGGACTTGCGACGGTTCGCCAGAATATACACTCGAACCTCACGATAAAACAGAACGAGGAACAGAAATCATATTACATATTGACAAAGACTCTAAGGAATTTTTGGAAGCATCACGCGTTCGATCTCTTTTAGAAAAATACAACAAGTTTATGCCCATACCCATAAAAATGGGCACAAAAGAAATCACACACACGGAGGGTGAAGGTGAAGACGCAAAGGAAACAAAAGAGGTGGTCGATGACATTGTCAACAACCCACAGCCCGCATGGATTAAAAAACCAAGTGATCTGCAAGACGAAGATTATAAAAGTTTTTACCGCGAGTTGTATCCCATGCAATTTGAAGAGCCGCTTTTTAACATTCATCTAAATGTTGACTACCCTTTTAATTTAACTGGGATTTTATACTTCCCTAAAATTTCACAAGATCTGAATGTCCAGAAGGACAGAATTCAACTCTACCAAAACCAAGTGTTTGTCACTGATAATGTAGAAGGTATTGTTCCTGAATTCTTGACTTTACTCCGTGGAGTAATTGATTCACCCGATATCCCCTTGAACGTATCTCGTAGCTATCTGCAGGCAGATGGAGCTGTCAAAAAAATCAGTAATTATATCACAAGAAAAGTTGCTGACAAACTCAATTCAACCTTTAAAAAAGATCGTGAGGCTTTTGAGCAAAAGTGGAACGATATCAAAGTGGTTATTGAATATGGCATGTTGTCTGAGGATAAGTTCTTTGAAAAGGCCCAAGCCTTCAATTTATTTCCAACAACAGACGGAGACTTCCTGACTTTCGAAGAACTCAAAGAAAAAACCAAGGATTTACAAACCGACAAAGATGACAAGCTGATCCAATTATATGCCTCTGATGTAGAAGCTCAACATGCTTATATCAAAACAGCAAAAGCCAAGGGATATCAAGTGTTGCTTCTTGACTCTCCAATTGTTGGTCACTTAATCCAAAAGTTGGAAACTACCCATGAGGGAGTGAGTTTCACTAGAGTAGATGCCGATCATATTGATAAATTAATCTCTAAGGAGGATGCTACACCAGCCAAATTGAGTGAGGAAGAACAAACCAAACTCAAGGAGCTCGTTGAGAGTCATGTCGATAAATCCGCATATACCGTACAGCTTGAACCTATGGCAAGCGATGCACCTCCATTGATGATTACACAACCTGAATTCATGCGTCGAATGAAAGAAATGCAACAAACCGGCGGTGGTGGAATGTTTGGAGGTGGGTTTCCTGAGATGTACAATTTGGTCGTTAATGTCAATCATGAGTTAATTGGACAAATTCTACACACCAAAACCCAGAAGAAACAAGAAAGGCTCATCAAGCAATCTTTAGACCTAGCACGACTCGCCCAAAACTTGTTAAAAGGTGAAGCGCTGACCAATTTTATAAACAGAAGTTATGAATTGATCAAATAGACTAATCTTAAAAAAAGTGTTAAAAAGCCATTTCTGTTAGAAATGGCTTTTTATTTTTTGTAAATTTGGTTCACCCTAAATCATTAAACATGAACAAGATTATTTCTTTACTTATAGTTATCCTTTTTTCCTCATCAAGTTTATTAACCCCAAAATCTGATATCCCCATGAAAACAACCTATGTATTGGTACACTCTGCTTGGCTTGGTGCCTGGCAGTGGGAACAAGTTGCATTGTCTCTCACTCAACTAGGCCACACGGTCATCACTCCAGACCTTCCGGGACATGGAAGCGATCCTACTCCTGCTGAAAACATCACTATGGATGATTATGTAGCTGTTCTTACAGATATCCTTGACCAAGAAGATGAACCTGTTGTCTTAGTAGGTCATAGTTTTAATGGCATCACCATCAGCCGAGTTGCTGAACTTAGACCCGAAAAAATTAGCAGTTTGGTGTATCTGACCGCTTTTTTAGTCCCCAACGGCGTGTCTTTTTTTGACGCAGTACAAGGAGTACAGGGATCCAAAGCAGTAGAAAATTTTTACCTATCCGAGGATCAAACCAAAGCTTTTGTAAAAGAAGAGGCAATACATGAAGCCTTTGCTCACGATGTACCTCTAGAGGAATTTGAGAAAGCAGCAGCATTTATCGTTCCTGAGCCAGCAGCGCCCTTAGGATACAAGCTCGAAGTCAGCGATGAAGTATTTGGAAAAATACCTAAATACTATATAGAGTGTACCGAAGACAAAGCCATTCCTATTGAAGTACAACGAAGTATGCACAAAGGGAAAGTGAAAAAAACATTTGTATTGGGGACAGGTCATACTCCAAATTTTTCGGCACCTCAAAAATTGTCGCATATTTTGGCTAAGATTATGTAGGGTCTGTTGAGTTCAAAACGAGTAGATTGTTTTGAAATCGCTGCGAATAACCTTATCTTTAGTAAAATCGATGTCATGGGTTTTTTTAGAACCATTTCCTCCTTTTTAAAAGACAAGGAATACAGAGGATTGATGTTAACTACCAATGTCGTTTTAGCGATCGGCACGGTGGTCTATCATTTTGTAGAGGGGTGGTCATGGCTCGATAGCATCTATTTTAGTATCATTACCTTGACCACTATTGGATATGGTGACTTATCACCTCAAACAGTCTCAGGTAAAATTTTTACCATGGTTTACATACTAGTAGGAGTGGGACTGATTTTAGGCTTTGTCAATACGGTTTATCGTCACTATGCCGACAATCGGTACAAAAGAAAATGAATATAAAAGATTCTCATACCTGCATTGCGCCTAACCTCCCAGATGCAGATATTCAGCTTTATCCGAACTTTTTAACCCCTCAATTTGCTTCAAATCTTTTTGAAGTTTTTAAAAACAAGATTCCTTGGAGACATGACCCCGTAAAAATATTTGGGAAAACCTACATGCAGCCAAGACTCACTTCCTTACACGGAACCACCAAACAAAGTTATGGATATTCCAACCTGCGGATGTACCCCAAACCTATGACACCCGAAATGCTCGATTTGATGACTCGAATCAACCAACTTAACAGCACAAGTTTCAACATAGTACTTCTCAATATGTACAGAGACGGAAATGACAGCAACGGTTGGCACGCTGACAACGAAAAAGAATTGGGTCAAAATCCAGTCATTGCTTCAATAAGTTTAGGAGCATCAAGGATCTTTAAACTCAAGCACCGAGACGATAAAAACCTTACACACCAAATGTTGTTAGAAAATGGCAGTCTTCTTATGATGTCGGGACAAACCCAACATCATTGGCTACACCATATTCCTAAAACCAAAAAACAGATTGGACCTCGTATAAATTTGACTTTTAGGAAAGTTTTGGATTCAACTTAAAAACTGCATCTTTGTAAGGATGAAAAATATTGTAATTAGCACATTTGGTTTATTGTTTTTTGCAGCCTGTACAACTCCAGAGCCAGACATGAAAGTGATTGTGTCGGTCAAAGAACTCAAAAAAGGAACTCTTTTTCTTGAAAAGGTTCAAGACTCTCTTTTGGTAATCATTGACTCTGCTCAAGTAGCACGTGAGGAAGCTGTGACTTTAACAGCCGACCTAGACCATGCCGAATTGTTTTATTTAACACTCAACAAAAATGGAGGTAATGACGAGGACAACCGAATTCCTTTTTTTGGCGACCATGGAACGATTGAGATCAATACCCTATTGGATCGTTTTGCCACTGATGCGGTTGTAAAAGGATCTGACACCCATGATTTGTACAATTCCTACATGCGTATTGTGAAACGTTTCAACGAAGAAGAACTCGATTTGATTGCCCAATATTTTAGTGTTCAAAAAAATAACAACTCGGACAGTTTGGCCCTTCTAGAAAAACAGTCAGCACAATTGACCAAACGAAAAATATTATTTACGGTCAATTTTGCGGTCAATAACGGACAGAGTGTATTGGCTCCTTACTTGGCCCTAATAGAGCTCAACGATATACAACCTAGTTTGCTGGACACCATTGCCAAATCTATGACCCTCGAAGTCGCCTCTACAAAATACGGTAGTTTATTAACTGAATATGTAGAAGAGCTTACAAAGCAATAACTCGATCCAATAATGCATTGCCTTTTTCAAGCAAATCATCGGCGATTTGTTTAAAGTGTGCTTGTGAGTTTTGACCTTTGTTTTGGTAAATTCTGGCAGTCAATGTATCGAAAAGATCCACAGCATCATCAATAATCTTTTGGCTTTCTTTATGGTCAGCATCAGGCTTTGCGTTTTCCCAGTCCAAAGCTTGCTGAATTACTTCACCCAACACATAATTTAAATCTTTTTTTAAGTCACGTATACTTGCCATAGTCTTTTCATTTTAAATAACTGTCTTCACAGTCATACATTCATATTGTATCAAAGATAGCCAATGTCATCTTAATGCAACTTGCAAAAAACTCAATAGATTAGCCCTCGTAGTGAACATAGTTACGAGGGGTTTCATAAAGCGTAACCGCTAGCTGTTTGTCAGAATCAATGTGAGGTCGAAGCTTGTTCCAAATCACAACCACAATATTCTCTGATGTAGGAATCAGATTTTTAAATTCAGGGACTTGCTCGTTCAAGTTTTTATGGTCAAAAGCATCCTCTACTTCCGATTTGATCAAATCTTTGAGTATTTTCATATCCATAACATAACCTGTTTTTGGATCGATATTTCCAGTGACATGCACAATCAGTTCGTAATTGTGGCCATGATAATATGGATTGGCGCACTTGCCGAACACTTTCTCATTGGCAGCATCGTCCCAATCGGGGAGATACAATCTATGAGCGGCATTAAAATGAGCCTTACGGCTGACAGTTACTGACATATGGTGAAAAGATCTTTATAAAAACGTTCAAAAATAATCACAAACCAAACGGTGTAGCGTTCGGGGTGTGCTGACACATCTAGTTTAACTTCCTCTATGGGCATCCATTTCCAACTGGCTACCTCGTCTGGATTGATGGTCGGGTTATCATTGTAGCGTCCTATCATGATGTGATCGAGTTCGTGTTCTGTGAGTCCGTTATCCAATGGAGCCTTGTATATAAAAGAGGTCAGTTCAGTCAGTTGGGTCGTAAAACCCATTTCTTCCTGAAGGCGACGCGTACCAGCTTGAATATTAGACTCACCACTGCGTTGGTGACTGCAACAAGTGTTGGTCCATAAGCCTGGGGAGTGATATTTGTGAAGCGCACGTTGTTGAAGCATCAGCTCGTTTTGGTCATTCAACACAAATACAGAGAACGCACGATGCAACACGGCCTTTTGGTGTGCCTCTAACTTAGGCATGAAGCCAATAGGGTTGTCATGCTCATCAACCAACACCACTTGTTCTTCAAATTGATTCCCCATGACTCAAAAATACAAATATTGCAGCTCAGAAAGGCTATAATCCCAAAAAAGCAGATATTTTTGCGCCATCATGAGTTTTACAAACGAAATCGCTCGCCGCCGAACATTCGGCATCATATCTCACCCTGATGCAGGAAAAACCACTCTGACAGAAAAACTTCTTCTCTTTGGTGGAGCCATCCAAGAAGCAGGGGCGGTAAAGTCCAACAAGATTCAAAAATCCGCAACTAGTGATTTTATGGAGATTGAGCGACAACGAGGAATTTCGGTGGCAACTTCCGTACTGGCTTTTCACTATCGTGATAAAAAAATCAACATCTTAGATACTCCTGGACACAAAGACTTTGCTGAGGATACCTTTCGAACCCTAACAGCTGTCGATAGTGTGATTGTAGTCATTGACGTAGCCAAAGGAGTTGAAGAGCAAACCGAAAAACTGGTTGAGGTCTGTCGTATGCGCAACATCCCCATCATTGTGTTTATCAACAAACTTGACCGCGAGGGAAAAGATGCATTTGACCTATTAGACGAGGTCGAACAAAAATTAGGTTTTAAGGTCGTGCCATTGAGTTTCCCCATTGGAATGGGTTATGATTTTCAGGGGATCTACAACCTTTGGCACAAACGCCTGCGTCTTTTTGATGAGGCCAACAAAACCCGCATAGCAGATGCCATGGATTTTGATGACATCAACGATCCTAGCCTCAGCACCCATATTGGCGAACAAGCTGCAGCGACCTTACGAGAAGAGATCGAATTGGTAACAGAAGTCTATCCAGCGTTTGACGGCGAAGCCTATTTGGCTGGGCAACAACAGCCGGTATTTTTTGGGTCTGCCCTTAATAATTTTGGGGTACAAGAGCTGCTCGACTGCTTTGTCGAAATTGCCCCACCACCACGACCCAAAAGCAGTGCCGAACGCCTTGTTGCACCCGAAGAAGACAACTTTAGTGGTTTTGTTTTTAAAATACATGCCAATATGGACCCCAAACACCGTGATCGATTGGCGTTTGTCAAGGTAGTATCAGGGACTTTTGAACGCAACACTCCCTACCTACACGTTCGCCATGGTAAAAAACTAAAATTCAGCAGCCCCAATGCCTTCTTTGCGGATAAAAAAGAGATTGTTTCTGTCTCTTATCCTGGAGACATTGTGGGACTCCACGACACAGGTAATTTTAAAATTGGCGATACCTTGACCTCAGGAGAAGTGTTGCACTTTTCAGGGATTCCAAGTTTTTCACCAGAACACTTTAGATACATCAACAATGCCGACCCCATGAAAGCCAAACAACTGGCCAAAGGAATCGATCAGCTTATGGACGAGGGAGTGGCCCAGCTTTTTACCCTTGAACTCAATGGGCGCAAAGTGATTGGTACCGTGGGCGCACTGCAGTTTGAGGTGATCCAATACCGCTTGGAACACGAATACGGCGCCAAGTGTAGCTACGAAAACCTGAACGTACATAAAGCCTGCTGGGTAGAAACCCCTGATCCACAACACCCAGACTTTAAAGAA
>Ga0208880_1000143_pt1 | contig 15333 bp, 15 predicted proteins | sample Knorr_S23_td_Sur_FD_185606 | JGI IMG/M metagenome (GOLD analysis project Ga0208880, IMG submission 185606) | Marine microbial communities from Southern Atlantic Ocean transect - Knorr_S23_td_SurfaceB_ad_5m_LV_B (SPAdes) (version 2) | ecosystem: Environmental > Aquatic > Marine > Oceanic | place...
AGCAAAAAATTCATTAATAAAGGAAAAAATAAAAAAAATTGAAATTGAGAAATATATTGATGTTAACCAAGAATTCGAATTTGAGAATGAGCTAATAGCTAAATTTTATAAAAAACAGAATTTAAATAATGAAAATGAATTAAAAAATTTTTTAAAAGAAAAAAATTTAGAATACAATTTGGTAAAAAAAAAATTATTAATTGAAGCTTTGTGGAATCAAATAGTTTATGAGAAATATAAAAATAATATAAAAATAAATAGAGAAAAAATTGAAAAAGACATTAAAAATTATATAAATAATTTAGATAGAAAATATGAATATAAACTATCTGAAATTTTAATTTCAGAAAATCAGATTAGTCCTAAAAAACTTTATGCTACAATAGATGAAGTGGGGTTTAAGGTGGCAGCAAATAAACTAAGCAATTCTGATACATCTAAATTTGGAGGAGAAATAGGCTGGGTGAAAGAAACAAATTTATCCAGTAAAATTCTTAATAAGATTAATAAACTTGAGATTGGAGAAATTTCAGATCCAATTGAAATTCAAGGTAGTTACATTGTTCTAAAAATAGATGAAAAAAAACAAATAAAATTGAATTATGATTTGCAAAAAGAAATAAAAAATCAAATAGCATATGAAACTAATCAACAACTAAATAAATACTCCTTAAATTATTACAAAAGACTGAAACAAAATACTATTGTCAATGAAAATTAAAAATTTATTAGTAATTCTTGGCGAACATAAAAGTATTTTTTCGGAAATATTATCAAAATATTTTAAATCTTATGAATTTAAAAAAAATAAAATCAAATTTATTTTAATTGGAAATTTAAGATACTTTAAAAATGAATTATCAAAATTAAAATATAAATTTTATATAAAAAAAATAAAAAATCTCGAAGAAGCAGATTATAAAATAATTAATTTTTTAAATATAGATTTTAAAAATAAATTAAAAAATAAAGAAAAATTAGATAATAATTTAATATCTAAATCTTTTGATTTAAGTTTAAAGATCTTAAAAAAAAATAAAGATACTGCTCTGTTAAATGGACCAATCTCTAAAACAAAATTTCTTAAAAAAAAATATAAAGGTATAACTGAATATCTTGCAAGTAAAACAAAATCAAAAAATGAAGTAATGCTGATTTATAATGATAAACTATCTGTTTCCCCAATTACAACCCATGTTCCATTAAAATGGGTAAATAAAGAAATTTCTTTTTATAAAATAGTTTCTAATATTTTATCAATTAACAAATTTTATATACATAATTTAAAAAAAAAACCAAAAATTGCTGTATTAGGTTTAAATCCTCATTGCGAAACAATTGACAAATATAGCGAAGAAAAATTCATTATTTCTCCTGCTATTCAAAATTTAAAAAAAAGAAAAATAAAAGTTGATGGTCCATTTTCTACAGATACTTTTTTTATTAAGAAAAATATTGAAAAATATGATGTTGTTGTGGGAATGTATCATGATCAAGTTTTAACCCCTTTAAAAACTCTTTTTAATTTTAATGCTATAAATTTAACTATTGGCCTTCCTTTCATAAGAGTTTCTCCAGACCATGGTCCAAATTTTTCTATGTATGGAGAAAATAAATCCGATCCATCTTCGGTCTTCTGTGCAATGAGATTGTTAAATAGGTTGAAATGAATATTAAGCCTAAAAAAAGTTTAGGGCAGAATTTTTTAATTGACCAAAATATATTAAACAAGATTTGTGACATAGGTCAAATTCAATCAACAGATATAGTCCTTGAGGTAGGTCCTGGTACAGGCAATTTGACAAAAAAAATAATTGAAAAAAAACCAAAAAAAATATTTGTTATAGAAAAAGATGAAAATTTATGTGAACACCTTGAGGAAAATTATTCAAATCAAATAGAAATAATTAATAAAGATGTGCTTAAATTAGATCAAAATATATTTAATGAAATGAAATTAATTGTCTTTGGAAATTTACCTTATAATATTTCCACGCAAATTTTAACTTCTTGGTTAAAATTAGAAAATATTAATAACCATTATAAAAAATTTATCTTAATGTTTCAAAAGGAAGTAGCAGATAGAATTATTGCGAAATATAATACAAAATATTATGGAAGATTAACAATCATTTCCAATTGGAAAATGAATATTAGAAAAATAATGGATATAAATCCATCATCTTTTTACCCTAAACCAAAAGTAAAAAGTACCGTTCTATTATTGGAACCCAAATTAAGTTATTTTAAGCTTAAAAGTTCAAAAAACCTAGAACATGTAACCAATACCTTTTTTAATCAAAGAAGAAAAATGATTAAAAAACCACTTAAATTCTTATTTAAAAATTATAATGAAATTGCATCTAATCTTAATCTTAATTTAAATCTAAGACCGCAGAATCTAAAAGTTGATGAGTATTTAAACATTTGTGATATTTATGAAAAATTAAATAATTAACTTATTAACGTGTTTCTCTATAATTTCTTTATTATATTTTAACTCTTGAGCGTCTCGCTTAATAAATTGCAAAATATCTGTACAACAATTTTCAATATCATCGTTAATAACTACAAAATCATAATTTACCCAATGTAGTACATCTTCATCAAACTTTTTCATTCTTTTAGAAGCTATTTTTTCATCATTTTTTTCTCGATTAAGCAATCTTTTAAACAACTCCTCTCTTGATGGGGGAAGAATAAACACTGTAAATATTTTAAATTTTAAATTTTGATTTTTAATTTGTTCAGTTCCTTGCCAATCAATATCAAAAATAACATTTTCACCTTTTTCAAGTTTATCAAATACTATTTCTTTTGATGATCCATAATAATTTTCAAATACCTTTGCGTACTCTAAAAATTTATTTTGTGATATTAATTCTTCAAACTCTTTGTGATTTACGAAATGATAGTCTTTTCCATTAATCTCATTATTTCTTGGTTTTCTTGTTGTGTGAGATACTGAAATATGGAAATTTTGCCTTATAGCAATTTCTTTAACAAGAGTTGTTTTACCGGCGCCCGAGGGTGAAGATAATATTACAATTATCCCCTCTTTATTCTCGGACATTTTGATCTTAAAAATTAATTGGCTTTATTTTCAATAAATTTTACAGCATCACCTACTGTTAGGATTTTTTCAGCATCGCTGTCTGAAATTTCAGAACCAAACTCTTCCTCAAAAGCCATAACCAATTCTACAGTGTCTAGGCTGTCTGCACCAAGATCATCTATAAAACTAGATTCTTCTGTTACTTTTGATTCATCGATCCCTAAGTGATCTGCAACAATTTTTTTTACTTTACTTGAAATATCGTCTGACATTTTGATCCTTTAAGTTAATGTGTTAATAAATATTTTAATGATTTTGTCAACTAAAATACATGCCACCATTTACATGTATAGTTTCTCCAGTGATATAATTTGATAAGTCAGAACTTAAAAAAACGACAGTATTTGCAATATCTGTTGGGTCACCGAATCTTTCTAATGGAATTCTGGATTTTAAAACTTCTTTATATTGATCGCTAATTTTATCTGTCATCTCTGTAGAAATAAAGCCAGGAGACACACAATTAATATTTATATTTTTTTTTCCATACTCAAGAGCTAGGCTTTTTGACATAGCAACAACTCCTGCTTTAGAAGCTGTATAGTTTGCCTGTCCAATATTTCCTGTATGACCCACAACTGAAGTAATATTTACTATTTTACCTTTTTTATTTTTAAGCATCTTTTTGATTGCATTTTTACAAAGTAGAAAGGTTGACGTTAGATTAACATCTATTACTTTGCTCCATTCCTCATCTTTCATTCGAATTGTTAGATTATCTCTTGTAATACCTGCATTATTAATAAGCACATCTATTTTATTTTCTAAAGTTTCATTTGACTTTTCAATAAATTCTTCAATTTTATCATGATTAGAAATATCAAATTTTTCCACATGAACATTGGAATATTTATCCTTTATTTTTTTAAGTTTTTCTTCATTAGTTCCTGTTGCTAACACATTTGCTCCAGCAGATACTAATTTATCCAAAATTGATCCACCAATTCCGCCTGTTGCTCCCGTTAAAATTACACTTGTATCTTTTAAATTTATCATAATTAAATAAGTTTTTTTAAATCTTCTATTTCATTTATTTGCAATAGCTCAACTTCTCTATTTATTCTTTTTACTAATCCAGAAAGTACTTTTCCAGGTCCAATCTCAATAAATTTTTTAACTCCTGATTGTAGCATAAATTCGACAATCTCTCTCCATCTAACTGGTTTTTCTATTTGATCTATCAGTAATTGTTTAATTTTTTCAGGATCGTTTTCAGGACTTGCAGTTACGTTAGAAATTATATCAACAACAGGCTTCTTAAATTCTGCTTTATTTATTTCAACATTCATAATATCGGTTGCTTTTCTCATTAGCTCACAATGAAAAGGGGCGCTTACTGGAAGGCTTATATTTTTAATTCCTTGTTTTTTTAATTCTTCTGAAAGAAGATTAATGTCACCGATTTTTCCACTAACTACGACTTGTCCAACAGAATTATCATTTGCAACAAAACATTTAAAATTATCTTTATTCAAATTAAGAATTTCATTAATTTTATCTACTTCGGTTCCTAAAACCGCCAACATGCCACCTTCTCCTTTAGGGACTGCTGACTGCATTGATTTTCCTCTTATTTGGAGAAGCTTAATTGTTTGTTCAAATGAAATTGAATTAGAACATGAAAGTGCTGAATATTCTCCTAAAGAATGACCTGCAAAATATTTTGCAGAATTCATATTAAATGATGTCTCTTTTTTAATGACTTGAAAAATACAATAACTAACTAAAAATATTGCAGGTTGAGTATATTCAGTTTGATCCAGAGTTTCTTTTGGTCCCTCTAAAATTATTTTACTTATAGAATTATTCAAAATTTCATCAGCTTTTTTAAAATAAGATCGAACATAGTCAAAATTTTCATGCAAAGCTTTTGCCATTCCAACTGATTGAGAACCTTGGCCTGGAAATAGAACTGAAAACATTAAAAATATTAATAAATAAAGCGTTTTTTGTATTGTAATTAAATATTTATAATAGTATATCCACTCATTTTTAAAAGAATAAATTATGAACTTATACGAGCATACAATAATTGCCAGACAAGATACAACCCCTACTCAACTAAAGCAGTTACAGGATAAATATTCAAAAATTATTGAAAAAAATGAAGGTGATTTAGTTAAATTAGAAAACTGGGGATTAATGAATTTATCTTATTTAATTAAAAAAAATAAAAAAGGAAACTATATTCATTTTAAAATTAAAGCAGATGGCAAAACAATATCTGAATTAGAAAAAAACGAAAAAATTGATAAAAATTTATTAAGATATCTAACTGTAAAAGTAAAAAAATTTGATCTAGACACAGATTATTTCAAAAAAAGTGATGATAAAGAAACTAAAAAAGTAAAATCCGATGAAGAAAAAAAATAATAAAAGATCTAGTTCGCAAAGCAATTTTTCAAAATTAAGTGTATTTCAAAATCAGAAATATAAATTCAAAAAGAAATGCCCTTTATCTGGAAAAGGCGCTCCAATAGTTGATTATAAAAATATTAAACTATTAAGAAGATATGTTTCTGAAAATGGAAAAATACTTCCATCAAGAATTACATCAGTTAGTCAAAAAAAACAAAGAGAGCTATCTTTATCAATTAAGAGAGCAAGAAACTTAGCCTTAATTTAATGAAAGTAATTTTATTAGAAAACGTTAGAAAAATTGGATCAATTGGAGAAATAATTGATGTGAAAAGAGGTTTTGCAAGAAACTATTTAATTTCACAAAAGAAAGCTCTTTTTGCTTCTAAAGAAAACATAAAAGAAGTTGAAAAAATTAAACAAGATCTAAATAAGAAAGATCAAGAAAAGAAAAAAGAAGCAAAAAATATTCAAGAACAAATTCAAAATAAAACTTATGAAGTTAAAAAACTAAGTACAGAAAACAAAGAGCTATACGGTTCAGTAAAACCAACTGAAATTTCAAAATTATTAAAAGAAATAGAAAAAGTTGAAATTAATCCGTCAAATATACAACCCACTAAAGAAATTAAATCTTTAGGCGACTTTGATGTTGATATTACTTTACACTCTGAGGTTCAAACCAAAATTAAAATTAAAGTAATTCCTCAAGAAGAAATTAAATAATTATACATTTTTTTCCCCAGTAATAATTTTAAATTGTAATAAAATTGCAATTTTATATCTTCAGTTATGGTTCAATCACTAAATATAATTAAAAGTAAACTTGAGGAACTGCCTAACAACATTGAGGCAGAGCAATCTGTAATTGGATCAATACTTTTATCCAATGAAATTTTTGATGAGATTAGCATGATAATTTCAAATAAAAATTTTTATGATCCAATGCATCAAAAGATTTTTGCAGCAATTGAAAAACTGATTTATGGAGGTATGCTTGCAAATCCAATTACACTTAAGAACCATTTTGAAAACGAAAAAGATGATTTAAATATACCTGAGTATTTGGTTAAAATTACAAAATTTTCTTCTTCTTCAAGACAAGCAATAGAATACTCAAAATTAATCTACGACTTATTTGTTAAAAGAGAATTAATCAAAATTTCAGAAAATATAATTGATACGGCAAAATTAAATGATCTTGATCATGATGGTCAAAAAATAATTGAAGATTTTGAAAAACATCTCTTTGATCTTGCAGAAAAAGGATCTTTTAGTTCTTCATTAATTAAATTTGATGAAGCTATGAGACAAACAATTGAAATGGCTTCAAATGCTTATAAAAACGATGAAGGTATTGTTGGAGTTCCAACTGGTTTAACTGATTTAGACGACAGGCTTGGAGGGTTACACAAATCAGATTTACTCATCATTGCTGGAAGGCCTTCGATGGGTAAAACAGCACTTGCAACAAATATTGCATTTAATGCTGCAAAAAAAATTCAAGACGATGGTAGAAAATCCTCAATAGCATTCTTTTCTTTAGAAATGTCATCAGAACAACTTTCAACAAGAATTTTAGCTGAACAATCTAGAATAAAATCAAATGATATTAGACGTGGAAGAATATCTGAAGAGCAATTTGATAAATTTATAGAAACATCAAAAAATGTTGCAGAGCTTCCATTATATATTGATGAAACGCCTGCCATTTCAATTGCATCTTTAAGCAATAGAGCTCGAAGAATTAAAAGGCTTTACGGTTTAGATATGATTGTAATCGACTATATTCAGTTGATGCGTGCCTCAAATTTTAGAGAAGGAAGAGTTCAAGAAATTTCAGAAATTACTCAAGGCTTAAAAGCTTTAGCAAAAGAATTGGCTGTTCCTGTTTTAGCGCTATCACAGCTTTCAAGAGCGGTTGAGCAAAGAGATGAGAAAAAACCACAACTTTCAGATTTAAGAGAATCTGGATCAATTGAACAAGATGCGGATGTTGTTATGTTTGTTTATAGAGAAGCTTATTACTTAGAGAGAAAAGAACCAAGGCCAGCAACTGTAGAACATGCAGAATGGCAAGCAAAAATGAATGAAGTTTCAAATCTTGCAGAAATTATTATAGGTAAACAACGACATGGCCCTACAGGCAACGTGATGTTAGAATTTGAAGCAATGTTTACTAAATTTAAAGATATTCAAAATAATTAATATAAATTATATAAGCTAATATCGAATGTTAGCCAATTTTTATCAGAATAATGTTATTGAAAAACCAAAGCTTATTTTCGCTTTACTAATCATTTGTTTATTAAGTTTTGGTTATTTTACTAAAGATTTTAGATTGGATGCTTCTTCAGATACTTTATTAATTGAAGGAGATCCAGACCTTAAGTACTTAAATGAGATTACAGAGCGATATGGTGCTAAAGATTTTTTAGTTCTCACTTACACTCCAAATGAAGAAATGATTTCTGAAAATTCAATAAAAAATTTATTGAATTTAAAACAAGAAATACAAAATTTAAAATGGGTTCATAGTGTTATTACACTATTAGACATTCCTCTTTTAAACAGTACCGATGAACCTTTGGTTGAAAGATTGCAAAATTTTAAAACGCTTAAAAATCAAGATATCGATAAAATTAGAGGTTTTGATGAAATTAAAACAAGTCCAGTATTTAGAAATTTTGTTATTAGTGAAGATGGTAAAACAAGTGGAATCATTGTTTACCTAAAACCTAAAAAATTAATTGAAAATTTTAAAACTAAAAAAGAATTAGAAGAATACAAAGATCAAATTAAAAAACAAAATCATGAAAATATTTTAGAAATTAGAGAAGTAATTAAAAATTTTAGTAAAGAAAGTAAAATTCATCTTGGTGGAATACCAATGATAGCAGATGATATGATGACGTTTATTAAAAGTGATATCATCGTATTTGGTCTTGGAGTTCTACTTTTTATAATTGCAACTTTATGGTTTGTATTCAGAAAACTTATTTGGATCATTGTTCCAATAAGTAGTTGTTTTTTTTCAGTGCTAATCATGATGGGGCTGCTTGGTTTAATTGGTTGGAAAGTTACTGTTATTTCATCAAACTTTATCGCTCTAATGTTGATCTTAACAATGGCGATGAATATTCATATGAGCACAAGGTTTTTACAATTATCAAAACAATTTCCTAAACTTAAAAAAAGTAAAATTATTTTAATGACTACAGGAAAAATGTTTTGGCCTATTTTATACACTGTGCTTACAACCATTTGTGCATTTTTATCTTTAATCTTTAGTGAAATTAAACCAATTATAGATTTTGGTTGGATGATGACTTTGGGTCTTATAACTTCTTTTTTAATTACATTTACTTTGCTCCCTACTCTTTTGAATTTTGTTCAAGAAGGAAAATTTTCTCTAAAAAAAGAAACAGATTCAAAATTTACATCTTATTTAGTTAATTTATCTCTAAATAATAAAAATAGTATATTCGGTATTACAATAATTATTATTTTCCTTAGTGTTTTAGGTATTTCAAAGTTAGAAGTTGAAAATAGCTTTATTAATTATTTCAGTAAAGAAACAGAAATTTACAAAGGAATGAAATTAATTGATGAAAAATTAGGCGGAACTACTCCTCTTGAGGTAATAGTTAAATTTCCTGTAATTGAAAAAACAGAAGATGAAACGGACGAAGAAGATGACTGGGGAGAAGATGAGGAAAATGATGATAAATATTGGTTTACTAAAGATAAAATAGAAAAAATTAAAAAAGTTCATAATTACCTTGATAGTTTAGAGCCAGTTGGAAAAGTATTATCTTTTTCTTCAATTATCGATGTTGCAACCCAATTAAATAATAACAAACCTTTAGGAAGTTTAGAAATGGGAGTTTTGTATACAAAAATCCCAGATACTATTAAAACAGAAATAGTAGATCCTTATATTTCAATAGAAGACTCTGAGGCTAGAATTAGTTTAAGAATTAAAGATTCTTTAGAAAATCTAAGAAGAAATGATTTAATCAATCAAATTAACTATGATTTAGAAAATAAATTAGGTTTAGAAAAAAGTGAGTTTAAATTAGGAGGAGTGCTAATTTTATTTAATAATTTACTTCAAAGTTTATTTAAATCTCAAATATTAACTCTTGGATTTGTTATGGCAGGAATATTTATTATGTTTATAGTTTTATTTAGAAACATAAAACTTTCATTAATTGGAGTAGTACCTAATTTTATTGCAGCTTTTTTTATTTTAGGAATAATTGGTTTAGCAGGAATTCCACTAGATATGATGACAATTACTATTGCAGCTATAACAATAGGAATTGCTGTCGATAATAGTATTCATTATATTTATAGATTTAAAGAAGAGTTCTCAAAATTAAAAAACTATAATAAAACTTTACAAACTTGTCACTCTACAGTTGGTGTTGCTATTTTAAACACCTCAATCACAATCGTTTTCGGTTTTTCAATTCTTGTTCTTTCAAACTTTATTCCAACGATTTATTTTGGCATCTTTACTGGTATAGCAATGTTGCTAGCAATGATATCAGTATTAACATTACTACCTTCTTTGCTTATAACTTTAAAACCGTTTAAATAAAATGATTGAAACTATTCAAGATCTTTTAGAACAAGTTACCTTGTTCGACTATATCTATTTCGTTATTACAATTTTATTTATGATACAGGGTGTTTTAAAAGGTTTTGTTTTAAGTATTTTATCAGCTGCAAAATGGGTCTTGGCTTATGTATTAACAATTTATATTTTTCCAAAAGTTAAACCTTATGTTGAAGATTTTTTGGACAATGAATATGTACTTGATGTTATTTTAGGAGTTGGAATATTCATCATAATCATCTTTATTATTTTAATGATAAATAAAGCAATCAGTAGAGCGGTTTCTTATTCTGGTATTGGATCTATTGATAAAGTTTTTGGTTTTATATTTGGAATCTTTAAATCTTATGTCATTGTTGTTTGTTTATTTACAGCCGCAGATATAGTTTACAATCATGATAAATGGCCATTAAATTTAGATAAATCGTTAACTTTTCCTTTGGTTGAAAAAGGAAGTGAGTACCTTATAAAAGAATTTCCTAACGAAAAAGAATATCAAGATGCTAAAGAAAAAATTAAAGATATATAACCCTAAAATTAAAGAAGAATGCGGAGTATTTGGCATCAGCAATTCTCCAGATGCATCAACTTTAGCAGCGCTGGGTCTGCACGCTTTACAACATAGAGGCCAGGAAGGTTGTGGAATTGTATCTTTTGATGGAGAAAAATATCACTCAGAAAAGAGATTTGGTTTAGTTGGAGATAATTTTAACAAAGAAAAAGTATTAAAAAAATTACCTGGAAAGTTTGCAATTGGGCATAATCGTTATTCAACTACTGGAGGAGCAGCATTAAGAAACATCCAGCCTTTTTTTGCAGATACGAATGCTGGTGGAATTGGAGTTTCCCATAATGGCAATTTAACTAATGCTATAACTCTTAGAAAAAAATTGGTCGAGGATGGAGCAATTTTTTATACTACCTCAGATACTGAGACTATCGTTCAACTAATTGCAAGATCAAAAAGATCAAAAACAATTGATAAAATTATTGATGCAATTTTTCAAATTCAAGGTGGATATGCTTTAGTAATGTTAACTCAAAATACTTTAATTGGTGTAAGAGATCCTTTTGGTATTAGACCTTTAGTAATTGGAAAACTCAAAAATTCATATGTTCTTGCATCTGAAACTTGTGCATTAGATATCATTGGCGCAAAATTTGTTCGAGAAGTTGAAAATGGTGAAATTGTTTTAATTGAAAATGATAAACTAGAAAGCATTAAGCCATTTCCTCCTAAAAAAATTAGACCTTGTGTTTTTGAATATATTTATTTTTCAAGACCTGACAGCATCATTAATGGAAAAACAGCTTATGAATACAGAAAAAGCTTTGGAGCTCAGCTTGCAAAAGAAGATACTTTGGATGCGGACTTAGTGGTTCCTGTTCCAGATTCAGGGAATGCGGCTGCTTTAGGATATGCGCAAGAAAGAAAAATGGATTTTGATTTAGGTTTAATTAGAAATCATTATGTGGGTAGAACTTTTATCGAACCTTCACAAAAAATAAGAAGTTTAGGAGTAAAATTAAAACTAAATGCAAACTTATCTGTAATAAAAAATAAAAAAATTATATTAATAGATGATAGTTTAGTTAGAGGAACAACTTCATACAAAATAGTTAAGATGCTTTACGATAGTGGTGCAAAAGAAGTACATGTTAGAATTGCAAGTCCTGAAATAAAATATCCTGATTTTTATGGTGTCGATACACCCACAAAAAAAGAATTATTAGCTGCAAATAAATCTGTGGATGAAATTTGTGAATTTATATCTGCTAAATCCTTAAAGTTTTTAACAATAGATGGAATTTATAAAGCATTGGGATTTGAAAAAAGAAATGATATTTATCCTCAATTAACAGATCATTATTTTACAGGCGATTATCCTGTTAAAATAATTGATGAATTAGGTGGTGATAAAGTTACTCAACTATCTTTATTAAGCACTGGATCGGATAATTAATGAAAACAGTACAATTTACTGAAATGAAATATGGAACAAAAGAGGATTATCTTTTGTTAGATAAACATGAAAAAAAATTTATCAGTAAAACTGCTGATCGATTGATGAATTTTATGAAAAAATTGGATACAAGTTTAGAAGGTTATCAAGTCTCAAGATTAGAGCATTCTCTTCAATCCGCAACAAGAGCGTTAAAAGATAAAGCAGATGAAGAAATGATAGTTGCTACATTATTCCACGACATAGGAGATGAGCTCGCGCCTATGAATCACTCTGAATATGCTGCTGCTGTTTTAAAACCTTATGTATCTGAAAAAACTCATTGGATCGTTGAAAAACATGGAGAATTTCAAATGTATTATTATGCTCATCACTTAGGAGGTAATAGAAACCAGAGAGATAAATACAAAGGTCATAAATTTTTTGATGAAACAGTTAATTTTTGTGAAAATTGGGACCAAAAATCATTTGATCCCAATTATAAGTCTTTAACTCTTAAAGATTTTGAACCAATGGTTCAAAGAATATTTTCAAGAACTCCTTATTCTTCTTAAGCTTTATCGCCGTAATCAGTCATATGTTTTGGAATTCTTTTATTTGTTCCATACATAAAATGATTAGACATATTCTCTCTATATTTACTTGCAGGTACTTTTAAACCAATAGCTTCTGCTGTTTCTCTAATTAGCATTGGATTAGCACCACAACAAACTCCAAGATAATTTATTCCTAACCCATAAGCTTCTTTTGCAAATGCACCCATTTCATATCTATTACAAAACATTGGATCTAATGCAGTTGGAAAAGTTCTGCCATGTGGAGCATCGCAAGTGCATCCATTATTATCAGGTAAATTAAAAAACGTAGGAGCTTTTTCTGATGTTCTATAAGGAATTGGTAACGCCCCGACATGACATTTTACTGCTTTTCGAATTTCTTTTAAGTAAGGTAACATAGTTGCAGGTCCTCTAAAGCAATTCATTCCAACTACATCAGCACCTCTTTGTTCTAATTCTTTGCAAGTATCAACTACTGATAATCCATCTCTCATTTTATTTTCGCCCATAGGTGCAACAGTTAATACAGTTGGTAAACCAGATTTTTTCATTACCTCTAATGCTTTAAAAGCTTCTTCAGCATAATAAAAAGTTTCACCAATTAACATGTCAGCTCCTTCGTCAACTGCCCAGCCAACCATTTCGCTAAACATTTTTTCAACTTCTAACTGAGCATTTTTATCATCCTCTTTCCAAATGTTAGAATTTGAAATATTTCCAGCCATTAAATTTGGTTTCATGCCTTCAGGAGTATTTAGTGCAACTTTTTTAGCAATTTTAAGTGCTGATCGATTTAAAGGTTCTAATAGTTCTTCTTTTCCAATAACTCTCATTTTTTCTCTATGGCCATTATAGGTAAATGCTTCAACGATATCAGAACCTGCATGTTGAAATTCTTTATGCAAATTTTCTAAAACTTCAGGGTGGTCTAAAGAGACCATTGGAACAAATTCTCCAGAAGACATGTATCCTCTTCTTTCAATTTCAAATAAAAATCCCTCTGCACAAATTACAGGGCCTTTGTCTAATCTTTCTTTTAAATTTTCTTTTGCCATTTTCCTCCTAATTTTAGGGAGTTAAGCTTTTAACCCAAGAGAGAAAGTTAAAAGCCTACTCCTTTTTAGTGCTTTAGCTTTATGCAAGGTGCACAATACGGTCAAATACCTGGTTTTTTTAAACTAAAAAAAAACCACCGGCTAAAGCGGTGGTTGATGTGAATCGCTTTAGCTGGTTTTTTAAAGCGCCCGCAATTTGATTTAAATCAGCGCTAAATGGACTATACAACATTTTAGGATTTTATAAAATATTATTTAAATGGCTAACGAACTTAAAAACGAGCAAAGTCCATACTTAAAACAGCATGAAAATAACCCTGTTAACTGGTTTCCATGGAATAAAGAAACTTTAAAAAAGGCAAAAGATCAGCAAAAACCTATATTTTTAAGCGTAGGATATGCAAGTTGTCATTGGTGTCATGTTATGGCTCATGAGAGTTTTGAAGATGAAGCAACTGCTAAATTAATGAATGAAAAATTTATAAATATTAAAGTGGATAGAGAAGAAAGACCTGATCTTGATTATGTTTTTCAAAAAAGTCTAAGCATCTTAACTGGCACACAAGGTGGTTGGCCATTGTCAATGTTTTTAGATGAAAATGCTGTACCTTTTACAGGTGGAACTTATTTTCCGCCACACGAAATGCATGGAAGACCTGATTTTAAAAAAGTTTTGAATAATGTATCTAATGTCTACAAAGAAAATCGAGAAAAAATAATTGCACAAGCTCCACAAATGCAATCGATTTTTTTAAGTATAAATCAAAAATCAGCGGTTCTTAATCAACCGTTGGAGCCATTTTTAGATAAAATTATTTCATACTTAGATGAAAAAAATGGAAGTTTTAAGGGGGCTCCTAAATTTCCTCAATTTTATCTATTTGATACGATGTTTTATTATTATTTAAAAACAAATGATAAAAAATATTTTACTCCCGTTGAAATACTTTTAAAAAATATTTCTTCTAAAGGAATATATGATCAATTGGCTGGGGGAATTGCAAGATATACGGTTGATGAAAATTGGATTATTCCTCACTTTGAAAAAATGTTATACGACAATATACAATTTATTAATTTACTAACAAAATTTTATCAAAAAACTAAAAACGAATATTTTAAAAACAAACTTAAGCAAACTATTCAATTTATAAATCAAGAATTTAAAAATAATCTTAATTTATATGGATCTGCCTATGATGCAGATAGTGAGGGTGTTGAAGGAAAATATTACACTTGGTCATATGATGAACTTAAGGAAATATTAAAAGAAAATTTTAATCTTTTTCAAAAAAAATATCAAATATCAATTGAAGGAAATTTTGAAGGAAAAAATATTTTAGTTGAAAATCAAATTGATCTAGAAGGTGATGAAATAAAAAAAATAGATGAGATTGAAAAAAAATTAATAGAGTTTAGAAATAAAAGAATTAAACCTCTTTTTGATGATAAGTCACAAACTGATCAAAATGCATTTCTTTTAGAAGTTTTAATGCATGCATCGATAGTATTGGAAGATGAAAGTTTAAAAACAGAAACATTAAATTCATTTAAAATTTTACAAGAAAAATTAAAAAATAAAATTTACCATTGTTATCAGTCTTCTGAAGTAAATGTATTTTTAGAAGACTATGCTTATTATGCAAAATTATTATTAACA
>Ga0208880_1000144_pt1 | contig 15216 bp, 15 predicted proteins | sample Knorr_S23_td_Sur_FD_185606 | JGI IMG/M metagenome (GOLD analysis project Ga0208880, IMG submission 185606) | Marine microbial communities from Southern Atlantic Ocean transect - Knorr_S23_td_SurfaceB_ad_5m_LV_B (SPAdes) (version 2) | ecosystem: Environmental > Aquatic > Marine > Oceanic | place...
TACCCATCACTTTTAGTTGATATTGATCTCCAGACGCTATTAAAGTACCTTCAGTACGTTGATCGATCCCTTCTTTGCGGTTGTTCAATTTGTATTCAAAAGTTAGGTCTATAGAACTATAGGTATTGTACTGGTTTTTTACTTCGTCCAGCAGGTTTTTGGCTTGTGAGTCGTTTTGAGCGTATATATAACAAACCGCGAGTCCAAAAAACCATATTAGAATTTTATTTCTCATTCTCTTTTTCTAAAAATTCATGCAATGCGATAACATCTTTAAAAAGAACTTCCCTGGCCTTACTCCCTTCAAAGGGGCCTACAATACCAGCCGCCTCAAGCTGATCGACGATTCTGCCAGCTCGGTTGTAGCCAAGTTTAAGTTTGCGTTGCAACAAGGATGCCGATCCTTGTTGGGCATTAACAACAACTTCAGCAGCTTCTCTAAACAACGGGTCTCTGTCCTCAATATTGATGTCCAAGGTTGAAGTAGATTCATCTCCAACATATTCAGGTAACATATGTGCACTGGGGTATGCACGTTGGGAGCCTATGTATTCTGTTACTTTTTCTACTTCAGGTGTATCTACAAAGGCACATTGTAAACGAATCAATTCGTTTCCTTGCGTAAACAACAGATCACCCCTTCCTATAAGTTGATCGGCACCACCGCTGTCTAATATGGTGCGGGAATCTACCCGAGAAGTAACACGAAAAGCGATTCGAGCAGGAAAGTTGGCTTTTATAACACCTGTAATTACATTTACTGACGGCCTTTGTGTAGCAATGATTAGGTGTATGCCCACAGCTCTAGCAAGTTGAGCAAGACGTGCGATTGGGGTTTCTACTTCTTTACCAGCGGTCATTATCAAATCGGCAAACTCATCGATAATCAATACTAAATAAGGCAAAAATGCATGTCCATCATTGGGGTTGAGTTTTCGCTGCTTAAAACGCTCATTGTACTCTTTGATGTTCCGACACATTGCGTTTTTAAGCATGGTGTAACGATTGTCCATTTCCACGCATAAGGAATTTAAGGTGTTTATGGTTTGTCGGTTGTCAGTGATAATGGCATCCTCTACATCGGGCAATCGAGCCAAATAGTGTCTTTCTATTTTATTAAACAAAGTCAATTCCACTTTCTTGGGATCGACAAGTACAAACTTGATTTCCGATGGATGTTTTTTGTATAATAGGGAACTTAAAATGGTGTTTAACCCCACTGATTTCCCTTGCCCAGTGGCTCCTGCCATTAATAGGTGTGGCATTTTAGCCAAATCAACAATATATGTTTCATTGCTAATGGTTTTTCCAAGTGCCAATGGCAGTTCCATTTCGGCTTCTTGAAACGCTTTGGAACCAACAACAGATCGAAAAGAAACAATGGTGGGTTTCTTGTTTGGAACTTCGATGCCAATAGTGCCTTTTCCAGGGATAGGGGCGATGATGCGAATGCCTAGCGCGGAAAGTGATAAGGCGATATCATCCTCTAAGTTTTTGATTTTGGAAATGCGAATTCCAGCGGCTGGTATGATTTCATAGAGCGTGACTGTAGGTCCGATAGTTGCTTTGATTTCAGCAATTCCGATCTTGTAATTCTTTAAAGTGTCAACAATACGCTCTTTATTTTCTTCAAGTTCAGATTCGTTGATTGTGATTCCTTCCTGATTGTATGATTTTAACAGGTCTAAAGTGGGAAATCTATATTTTTTTAGCTCCAGTGTTGGATCAAATTCACCATAGTCTTCGACCAGTCTTTTGGCCAATTTCACTTCGGGTTCGTCATCCGATGATTTGTCAATGGTCAGTTTGATGTCATCTGTTTCTTTGGCTGACCTTTCACTTCCAATACTCTCCTTTTTTGCGGGTTGTTCAGCTTCCAAGTCCAATGGAACTTCGACTTTTTGCTGTTGCTCTTCTTCCTCTAAATCTTCTGCAACTCTAGATTCAGTTTGATTAACTTCTTTATTTTTAAAACTCTTAAAGATGCGTTCTGGGGTTACTTTTAATTTTATCACCATGAATACAATCAATCCAAAAACCAAAAGTCCTGCAACGCCCAATACTCCTATATAAGTCATTAAGAAGTGTGTGATTTCATAGCCCACCATTCCACCAAGTAGGGGTTGGTCTGGTAATAAAAAACCCATAAACAACGACAACCAGAATCCAATACCCATTGCCCAGCTCCATTGCGTCCATGATTTTGCGGTAGAGGCACCCACAAAGAGTCTGGTGCCTGTAATCAATAACATTATACCTATTATGAATGCACCAATCCCCAAAAATTGATAAACTAAAAAATGTGAGATCAATGCTCCGAATTTATTGACAGTGTTCTCATTGACAACTGAACGGTCAAAAAAAGCATCTAACTGACTTTGATCATTTTGCCAAGTGGCAAAGTAAGAAATCATGGAAGCCATGATCAGAAAAGAAATCAGAATAATCAAACCTCCCAACAAAATTTGTTTTTGTCTTACAGACGCAGTCTTAGATGTGTTAGATGTGTTTGTCATTCATCACAAAAATAACAATAATTAGACCAGAGAAAAAAAGAATAAAAAAACCCGCTAAAAGCGGGTGTTTTATTGGTAGAATAAAATTTATTTATCAATTGAGCCAAGCACTCGATTCATAAATTCTTTTAGTGCTTGCTTGCGATCGGTACCGCTATCAATCATTGATTGGACTTCGATAGCGCCGTACATATTTGAAATGAGCTCACCGATCACGTCCAATTCTTCATCTTTAATACCCGGTGCTTCAGTCAACGCCTCAAGTATTTCCGCAGCCTCATGGACGTAGTCTACGTCATTTTCCTCAATAAACAAACTCAAATGCTTAATTAGCGGCAACCTCATCGATAAAAGATTTAAGTACTTCGAGCTTGTTGGTTTGCTCCTGACCTACCAGAGCTCCATTTTTGAATGCTGCAAAGGTGGGTAGGTTGTCGACATTGGCCAATTTTCTCGAATTCGGATTTTTTTCTGCATCGACCATCAAAAACTTAGCTTGCGGATATTCGGCAGCCATTTTTTTGAATTTCGGCTTCATGATGCGGCAATTTCCACACCATCCAGCAGAATACTGTACAAACACAGTATTATGAGCTTGGAAAGCATCTTCCAGACTGTCTTGTTGTAATTCCTCAACCATGATCATTTATTTTTGACTTAAATATGAAGCAACGCTCATACTAGTGGCTTGTATGGCTTCTGCACCTTCTTCCCAGTTAGCAGGACAAACTTCGCCCTTCTCTTGAACATGGGTCAGTGCATCAATCAATCGAATGTACTCTTGTACATTTCTGCCCAATGGCATGTTGTTGACCCCCTCATGAAAAACAACACCTTCCTCATCAAGGATGTATGTAGCTCTAAAAGACACATTATCACCTTCTATTAAGACTGTATCTGTTTCTTCATCATAAACCTCGTTAGATATATCTAAAATTCCAAGCCTACGTGACAAGTTTCTGTTGCTGTCAGCCAATAGGTTGTAAGTAACCCCTTCGATACCTCCTTCGTCTTTGGGTGTGTTTAACCATGCAAAATGCACCTCTGCAGTATCACATGAAGCACCGATTACGATGGTGTTTCGTTTTTCAAATTCGGGTAGGGCTTCTTGGAAAGCATGAAGCTCAGTAGGGCATACATAAGTGAAGTCTTTTGGATACCAAAACAAAACTACTTTCTTATTGTTTTTGGTCGCTTCCTCAAGAACATTTACTTGAATGGTGTCACCCATTTCGTTCATTGCGTTTACAGTAAGATTGGGAAATTTTTTTCCGACAATAGACATAATTTTTCTTTTTTTAAAATTTACTGCAAATATCTTACACAATTCACTTTTAGTGAAGAAAAAACATCACATTTTACTATCTAATTATAGATAGTTTCAATGTTTATGAGGTCTATATTTTTTTAATAAACTTATTGAAAACTTGAACAATTTTATTAACATAAGTTATCATATTCTCACGATTTTAAAAATTTAGAACATAAAAAAAATCATATAAATTTTGGTCTATAGCAAAATATTATTCACCAATAGAAAAATTATATGTGAATGGTTCAGGGGTTAATTTGTATTATCACTACATTTATAATCTTTAAAAATCTTATAAATAATGGAACATCTCGGAACGAATTCAAATGGACAAAGCAAATGTCCATTTTCCTCAGCCTCATTGCGTCATACTGCAGCAGGAACCCAATCCAATGCCAAATGGTGGCCCAATCAATTAAATCTAAAAATCCTCCATCAAAATAGCCCTGAAACAAATCCATATACCGATGCTTTTGATTATGCCAAAGCTTTTGAATCCTTAGACTATAAAGCTTTGAAAAAAGACTTACACAACTTGATGACCGATTCACAAGATTGGTGGCCTGCCGACTACGGACACTACGGCCCTTTCTTTATTCGCATGGCATGGCACAGCGCCGGTACCTATAGAATTGGGGATGGGCGCGGTGGTGCCTCGGCAGGTACCTTACGTTTTGCACCGCTCAATAGTTGGCCGGACAACGGAAACCTTGATAAGGCACGTCGTTTGTTGTGGCCCATCAAACAAAAATATGGACGTAAAATATCTTGGGCCGATCTAATGATACTCACCGGTAACGTAGCCCTAGAATCCATGGGTTTTAAAACTTTTGGATTTGGTGCAGGACGTGAAGACGTATGGGAACCTGAAGGAGATATCAATTGGGGTTCTGAAACCGAATGGTTAGGAGACGAACGCTATAGTGGTGATCGAGATTTGGCAAACCCTTTGGGTGCGGTTCAGATGGGACTTATTTATGTGAATCCCGAAGGACCCAACGGCAAACCCGATCCCATTGCTTCTGCAAGAGACATACGCGAAACTTTTAGCCGAATGGCTATGAACGATGAAGAAACTGTGGCTTTGATTGCCGGAGGTCACACTTTTGGCAAGGCACATGGGGCAGGAGATACTGCACACGTAGGTGACGAACCCGAAGGAGCTGCTATCGAAGAGCAGGGTTTTGGTTGGAAAAACAGTTTTGGCTCCGGTAAAGGGGTCGATACCATAACCAGTGGATTGGAAGGGGCGTGGACTCCAACACCCATCGCTTGGGACAATAGTTATTTTGATACTCTTTTTGGGTATGAGTGGGAACTGAGTAAAAGTCCTGCCGGTGCCCTTCAATGGAAACCCAAAAACAACGCCGCTGAAGATGCCGTTCCTGATGCCCATGATTCATCAAGACGACATGCGCCCATGATGGCTACCACAGATATTGCGCTTCGCGAGGATCCGACTTATGCTAAAATCTCCAAACATTTTCATGAAAATCCCGACGCTTTCGAAGATGCTTTTGCACGTGCTTGGTACAAACTAACTCATAGAGACATGGGGCCCATCGCACGTTATCTAGGCCCTGAAGTTCCTGCTGAGGAACTGATTTGGCAAGACCCCGTTCCTGCCGCTGACCACCTAATGGTGGATGCTGATGAAATTGACTATCTAAAGAAACAGGTTCTTGCATCTGGATTAACCATTGGTCAATTGGTATCCACAGCTTGGGGATCGGCTTCTACTTTCCGTGGAACTGACAAAAGAGGCGGTGCCAACGGAGGGCGTATTCGACTGGCTCCTCAAAAATATTGGGCCGTCAACCAGCCCGAGACACTCTCAAAAGTACTCGATGTCTTGGAGGTCATTCAATCTGATTTTAACAAAGCAAACACTAAAAAGCAAATTTCTTTGGCCGATCTGATTGTCCTCGCAGGAGGTGCCGCCATTGAGGCAGCAGCCCGAAACGCTGGTCATGATGTTGAAGTTCCTTTTACGCCAGGGCGTACCGATGCCACTGTAGAGCAAACAGATGTTGATTCATTTGCTGTATTGGAACCCAAAGCAGACGGATTTAGAAATTATTTGGCTGCTGGCCTCGACCGCCATGCAGAAGAATTGCTGTTAGATAGAGCACATTTGTTAACGCTCTCTGCACCAGAAATGACAGTTTTGGTCGGTGGAATGCGTGTCCTGAACACCAACACAGACGGAACTTCCAATGGCGTGTTTACCCATCAGTTTGAAGCATTGACCAATGACTTTTTTGTTAATTTGTTAGACATGAGCACCGTGTGGACACCAACAGACGATTCTAATACGGTTTATGAGGGCAAAGACCGTTCAACAGGCGTGCTTAAATGGACTGCCACTCGCAATGATTTGGTCTTTGGTTCTAATTCACAGCTTCGTGCACTGGCGGAGGTCTATGCTAGCGATGACGCTTCTGGACAATTTGTTTCGGATTTTGTAGCTTCTTGGGTCAAGGTGATGAACCTGGATCGGTTTTAGAAAGTCGGAGAATAGTGTATGTCATATCGTACACAGGTGCAGCATTATCTGTGTTTTGATAAACTCCCGTTTGTATGGGAGTGACATGTTTTGATGGTGTTTCTAATTTTATGCCATCCTTTACTTTTGGCATTCAGTAAACCTTTAATAGACTCTTGTTTTTACATGAGTGACATGCTGGTATGTTGTTAAGGAGTTTAGATTTAAAAGGCTATCACCTAAGTGCTTTGATTTTAATGTGTAAAGCCGCAAACAGTAGTGTCATAAAAGGACTGATCCAGTTAAAAATCGCATACATAAAATAATCGGCTACACTTACACCCAACACCCCTGACTGGTATGCACCACAAGTATTCCATGGAATCAATACAGAAGTAACGGTTCCAGAGTCTTCTAAAGTGCGACTCAAATTTTCAGGTGCCAGACCTCGGTCACCATATGCTTTCTGAAACATCTTTCCTGGGACGACTATGGATAAGTATTGATCAGAAGCCGTAATGTTAATTGCTAGACAAGATGCAACGGTACTTGCAAATAACTGAAACGTAGTTTGAGCCCATGATAGCAAAGAGTTACTAATCGTTGCCAAAGCGCCGATTCCGTCCATGATACCACCAAAGACCATCGCGCAAATAATCAACCATATGGTTCCGAGCATTCCCTCCATCCCTCCAGATGAAAATAGATCATTTAACATTGGGTTGGTGGTTTGTATTTGTGTGTTTACGGTGATGGCATCCATGATCACTTTGTAAGTGTTTTCTAGAGACGAAGTGCCGCCAAGATTTGTCAATACTTGCTGTTGAAAAATCAAAGCACTCAGTGCCCCTAGAACAGTTCCTATGAATAGTGCGACTAAGGGAGGCGTCTTTTTTACGATTAAAAAGATGACAATAACAGGAACAGAAAACAACCAAATATTTATGTTAAAAACAGAGTCAATCGAGTCTAAGATTCCTGAAGTGTCTGCAACTCCATTTGATGAGAATGTCAAACTCAATATGATGAACACGGTTATAGTAACCAATATACTCGGTACCGTAGTTAGCGTCATGTAACGAATGTGCTTAAACAGATCTCCACCTGCCATAGCTGGTGCTAAGTTGGTGGTGTCGCTTAAGGGAGATAATTTGTCTCCAAAATATGCCCCTGAAATTACAGCTCCAGCGACCATTCCAACAGGGATGCCTAATGCTTTCCCAATGCCGATTAACGCGATGCCAACTGTCGCCGAGGTGGTCCAGCTACTCCCTGTAGCTAAAGAAATTAATGCGCATATAACAACACATGCAGGAAGAAAAATACTTGGATGTAATATTTGTAAACCATAATAAATCATGCCCGGAATGATCCCACCAATAAGCCAAGTACCTGCTAAAGCCCCTACAAACAATAGAATTAGAATAGCGCCTGTAACAGATTTTAGGTTGTCAGCAACCTTATCTAGCATGGTCTTGTACGAACGTTTATAAACAAACCCTACCAAAGCGGCTACTGCACCTCCTACTAGCAGAATAAACTGATTAGAACCGCTTAAAGCATTGTCTCCATAAATCCAAACATTTATGGCGAGTAATACAACAAGAACAAAAAGTGGAATGAGCGCGGTGTGAAGTGGAAGCGAACTGTCTGAGTGTTTGTTCTTCATAATACAATGTTAGCGAAAATCGTTCAAATTAAATGATGTAACTCTAAAGAGAATTACAAAAAATCAGAGAATACAATATAAAAAAATCGGTTGTCAAGGCAGCATGTCCAACTCAACTTTAACTTCGACAATTTCAGCGATTTGCTTTCGAACCAAACTTGGAATTTTTATATTAAAATCTTCAGCCTTAACAGAAAAAATTGAAGACAATTTTAATTGACCTTCTTTCAATAGAATGGTCACAGGAACCTCTATTTCTTTGGTGATTCCGTGAAGGTAAAGAGACCCAACGGCAGAGAAGTTTTGAGGTTTGTTGCTGAGGTTGTCAATGTTAAAATCAACGATTTTACCTTTAAAACTGGTTTTTGGGAATTTATAACTCTCTATATAATTTTCATTAAAATGCTCTTCCATGAGAGCTACTCTAAAACGGAAACCCCGTACCAAAGCCAAGACAGCAAAATTTCCAGATTTCACATCCAACACAGCAGAAGTTTCTTTGTTGGTTGCTTTTATGGGTTCAAAGCTAGGTACGGATGCTTCAAAAAAGATTTCTCCAGATCGAGTTGTATAACGATCTTGAGCCATGGCGAAATGGGGCAATACAATAGAAATAAAGAGAGTGCCCCAGAGCCACTTAAAAGAGAACGAGTTTTGTTTTTTACCCAAAAAAATTGATGCTAACTTGTTTTTCATCACCCCTAATTTACAAAACCATCAGCAACCTATCCATTATTGTTTATATTTATAACTACTAAACATAATTCTAAAAGCATTGAAAAGAGGGTTGTTGCTATTGTTTGTTCTTGTTATGGGTGTACTTGGCGCATACTTTTATTTGTATGCCAATCACAGAGATATATCTAAAGAAACGCCACACTATGAATTTACGGCCTCAAACCTAATAAAAGCTTTTGAGATAGATGTTAATGCTGCAAATGCTTTATACCTCAACCAAGCTGTATTGGTACAAGGCCAAATCACAGAAATTGAGCCTTATGCATTAACTGTAAATCACAATGTTTATGTGTCCTTTGATAAAGAAATTGATATTGATATAAAACAAGGCAATTTCATTTCAATTAAAGCACGTTGTATTGGGTACGATGAGTTGTTTGGTTTGGTTAAGATGGATCAAGCATTAATAATAGAATAGACGATTATGAAATTCATTGCATTGTTTGTTGTTTGTCTGTTGGTTTTCCAATCTCATGCGCAAAGTATTTTTGATCATGCCAGAAGCGGAGACACGGTTGCTTTTGTGCAAATGTTAGCAAAACATCCTGAAAAAGCTGTTTTGACCAATGATCAAGGCTATACACCTTTGATTCTGGCTTCATACTACAATCATATTGAAGCAGTTCGCTACTTAGTTGAAACCTCTAAAGTTGATGTTGATATTCAAAGTAATATGGGCACCGCACTCATGGCATCTGTTGTGAAAAATCATGTTGAATTGAGTTTACTACTCCTTTCTTTTGGTGCAGACCCTAATCTTGTCGATGTCAACGGAACTTCAGCATTGCATTATGCTACTATGTTTCAACACAAAGCACTGGTCCATGCATTGATTCAAGCTGATGCAGATCCTAATTTGAAAGACCAGACCGGAAGATCTGCCCTAGATTACGCTCGTTTGCTTAACAATAAAGACATCATTGATTTATTTAAACATTATTAAGAATGAACACTCTCAAAAGTTTTTTTATTTGCCTCGTTTGTCTCACTATTGTTTTCTTTAGCTCGACGACCTTTGGTCAAAGTTATAGTACGGGCGTTATGACATTTACATCTGGTTTTACTTGTGAAATTCAAGTTAATAATGACAGCAATTTGGTTACCATGACTTTGGTAGGTCCTGACAACCGTTGGTTAGGGGTGGCTTTTGATCCATCCTCAGGAGGTATGGGGTCTAGTGGGGATGATTTGGTAGTGTATAGCAATCAAGGCTTACAAGATCGAGCCATGAGCGGAGGTTATAACACCCCTAATATAGACATTGAAAACAATTGGGTTGTAGAGGATGACATAACCGAAAATGGTGTTCGAACCCTTGTTGTTTCTCGGTCAAGAGTCTCATCCGACAACTCAGATTATACATTTCCTAATACTCCACAGTCCATCACCTTACTGTGGGCTATGGGGAGCAGTCTAAACTTTGGATATCACAACTCTAGAGGTGTTTATGTGGCAACACTCAGTACAGGCCAATACGAGCTTACTGATTTTAGCATGTATCCCAATCCGATGAAGGATGAGCTCAATCTGAATTTTAGCCAGTTTTTGTCTTCTGCCGAGTTTACATTGTTTAACAATCTTGGGCAACAAGTATTGCATCGTTCTTTTGAAGGTAAGGACATAAAAATAAATACCGAACCCTTGCCATCGGGGATGTATATGATGCAATTGGAGGGTGATGGAAAACAAGCCTTCAGAAGGCTAATTAAAGAATGATTTCCCAACCTCGTAAGAAAACACTTTTAAACAAATCTCTATGTTCGTCCGATATTTTACATTACTGACCCTCTTATCATCATTCTCAATATTTTCACAGGATGATTTATTAGCAGATTTAGAATCAAACCTCTCAATGGAGGCTCCATATACTGACTCTGTTTTTAAAGGGCTGAAAATTATCAATATTGAATCTACCAAACTTGCGGAGAAGGGAGCGTTGTATTTTATAGTAGCTCATCGTTTTGGAAGTATTGAAAATGGCTTTGAGGATTTTTTTGGCCTTGACATTGCCGTCACCAAGCTTCAACTTGTTTATGGGGTTAATGAGTGGATAAATGTAGGATTGGCCAGATCGTCGTACCAAAGAACTTATGGGTTGCACACAAAAATGAGGTTTTTGCGTCAACAAGAAGAACGGATTCCTTTTACGCTAGGGTTTTATGGCATTACAACTGTTAATACCTTACTTGATAAAGCTTTTTTACCAAATTTAGAGTTTAATCAAAGACTTACCCATACGGCCCAGTTAATGATTTCTCGTAAGTGGAACGAAAAGCTTTCGTTACTGTTATCTCCAACCTATATGCATGAAAACCTAACCACCATTAGCACACAAGACAACGGACAGTTTATTCTTGCGATGGGTGGTCGTTATAAACTCAGCAACCGTGTTAGTTTTAATTTAGACTACGGATTACATACCAACCGAAGTGAGGAAGCCCCTTACAGAAATCCTTTCTCAGTAGGAGTTGATATTGAAACAGGTGGACATGTTTTTCAACTTCATTTTACCAATGCTCAATCTATGTTTGAAAATGGATTTTTTGGTCAAGCCTCAGGGGACTGGTCTCAGGGAGATGTTTATTTTGGATTCAACATCAGCCGTGTATTTGATTGGTAGTTTTAATTTTTACATATTTTTTGAGGTTTAATAAGCTGTTTCGCCTTAATTTTGTGATGTTAAAAAAAACTCACTATGTCTGTTTTTGACGTTGCAGTAATCGGTTCTGGCCCTGGAGGCTATGTAGCCGCTATTCGTTGTTCTCAACTAGGGATGAAAACCGCTTTAATTGAAAAATACAACACCCTAGGAGGTACTTGCTTGAACGTAGGTTGTATTCCCTCAAAATCACTTTTAGACTCATCTCATCATTATGAGGATGCCACAAAGCATTTCTCAACTCATGGGATTGATATTGAAGGAGAAATCAAAGTCAACCTCAAACAGATGATGGAGCGTAAGCGAAGTGTGGTAGAACAAACCACTAAGGGCATCGACTATTTGATGGACAAAAACAAAATCACTGTGTTTAACGGCATGGGTAGCTTTGTAGATGCAACCCATATCCAGATCAGTGGCGAAAAACCCCAAACTATTGAAGCCAAATACACAATCATTGCCACAGGCTCTAAGCCATCTTCATTACCTTTTATAAAGATTGACAAAGAGAGAATCATCACCTCTACAGAAGCATTATCGCTAACCGAAATCCCCAAACACATGGTGGTCATTGGAGGTGGTGTCATTGGATTGGAACTGGGGCAGGTGTATCGTAGGTTAGGAGCTGATGTCTCCGTTATTGAATACGCAGATCGCATAACCCCTGTCATGGACGCATCGCTTTCAAAGGAGCTGATGAAGGTGATGAAAAAACAAGGGGTGAAGTTTTATCTATCTCACCAGGTTAATAATGTAACACGGGATGGCGATCAAGTACGAATAACTGCTTTAGACAAAAAGGGCAATGAAGTACCATTTGAAGGGGACTATTGTTTGGTTTCTGTCGGAAGAAAACCATATACTGATGGATTAAATGTCGAAGCTGCGGGAGTTTTACTCAATGACAAAGGTCAGGTTGAAGTGAATGAAAAGCTCCAAACCGCTACCTCAAACATCTATGCTATTGGAGATGTAGTCCGTGGGGCTATGTTGGCACATAAGGCTGAAGAAGAAGGGGTGATGGTAGCCGAACTTATAGCGGGTCAACACCCACACATGGATCACAACCTGATACCAAATGTTATTTATACTTGGCCAGAGGTGGCTTCTGTGGGTAAGACTGAGGAACAGCTCAAGGCTGCGGGGATTTCCTACAAATCAGGTCAATTTTCAATGCGTGCATTAGGACGTGCACGGGCCAGCATGGATACAGATGGTTTTGTAAAAATTTTGGCAGATAGTGCTACCGATGAGGTGCTAGGAGTACATATAATTGGTGCTCGCGCTGCTGACCTAATCACTGAAGCAGTTGCAGCGATGGAGTTTAGAGCATCTGCAGAGGATATTGCTCGTATGAGTCATGCACATCCTACTTATGCAGAGGCTGTTAAAGAAGCTGCTTTAGCCGCAACTGAAAACCGTGCTTTGCACGTTTGATGTGTTTTTGGTTATTAAAGTAAGTCAGCACAAGCCCACTTACACTCACCACAAACAACACTGCGCCAACACAGGCCATTTGCCAGTCTAAACTTTGTTTAAAATACTTGTATAGTCCTAGGCCACTCAAGCTGCCATACAGTATGAAGTAGTGAACGATGTAAAGCGATAGGGTTTTGGAACCAATTTGTAACCACAATCGCTGTTTGATCAGAGGTTGAAAAAGCATAAATAACCCAAACAAAACAAACACATCACCTAATCGAATAAATAAGAAATTATTTTTAGCTACATCATTTAACAAAGGGAACTCCAAAAGATAACTCAGTTGGTTTGTGATCCATGAGGAAGTAAAAATCAAAACAGATCCCAAGATTAAAAAACCCAATACATAAAACTTTGAAAAGCTTCTTTTAGCTTTAAATACACAGGCAATGGCAGCACCAATACTTACATATCCCAACCATGGAAATAAATAGAAAACCCCTCCATTTCCCTTTGTTAAATAACCAGAAATAAATCGTGGTAAATTTTCAAACACATATCCGCTGTAAATAGGTTGTGTAAGGAAAACAAGCGTACCAAACGCAACAAAAAACATAAACATGATGTTTCTATTTCTATACATTAGAACATAGATCATCATCACAAAAACCAATCCGAGTCCAATAATGTGTAACACATCGGGTTGTACAAAAGAGTTATTGATTTTTCCATTCAATAAACTCGGGAGGTTCAACCTCAATATGTAGCCCCAAATAAGAAGTTCTATGGCACGTTTAATCCCTTTTCCAATTCGAGGGTTAGACAGTCCTTGAATGGGGTTTCTGAGTAGTAAGAATGTGAAAACCCATCCAGTAATGGTAAAAAATAAAGGAGCTGTGAATCCTCTACAATATAACCAAATCCGATATCCAAAATTATCAGGGTCTTTAAAAGATGGATCTAAAAGACCGCTAATAAAATGACCTTGCAACATCATTAGAATGGCAAAAGCACGTAAGGCATCTAAAAAGTAGAGGCGTACTTTGGGCTGTATGTCAGTATTGACTGTCAAATTTTTTTCGAATCGCATTCAGATCAAGATTGCCTAAACTTCCGACATGAGTGTGTTTGGCTTTTTTAGATGGGTTGTAGTCACCGCTTTCTATGGCATCCCCGATTTTTTTATAAGCATCTCTAAAGGGTATCCCTTCTTGAACCATTTCATTGAGTGTGTCTACGCTAAACAAGTAGTCATACTTGTTGTCGTCTAATATGTTGGTTCTAACTTGAACTTGTTTGATGCTAAAATGAGCGATCTGTAAACAGTCTTTAATTTCATCAATAGCCTTGAGTATCGGGCCTTTAAACAATTGCATTTCCCTGTGATATCCACTTGGCAAATTGGTAAGCATCATAGCCATTTGGTTGGGCAGGGCCTGCAAGGCGTTGCATTTCCCTCTTATCAGCTCAAACACATCTGGATTTTTCTTGTGAGGCATGATGCTTGAACCTGTTGTAAGTTCTTGAGGGAATGTGAGAAAATTAAAATTCTGACTCATATAAAGACAAACATCCATAGAAAATCTACTCAAAGTACTTGCCAAGTTGGCAATGCCAAATGCAAGGTTTTTTTCAATTTTTCCTCTAGCCATTTGAGCGGCTACCACATTAACCTTCATTTCAGAAAATTGCAGAGCCTCAGTGGTTGCTAACCGATCGATGGGAAATGAACTGCCATATCCAGCTGCACTCCCTAAAGGATTTTGATCACATAGCGTATAAGCAGCATTAAGTATGGTCATGTCATCGATCAAGGATTCGGCATAAGCAGAAAACCACAACCCAAAAGATGAAGGCATGGCTATCTGTAAATGGGTATAACCAGGAAGTAATACATCTTTATGAGTATCTGCCAAATCTATTAATACCTCAAATAACTCTTTTGTCAAGGATTTGAGCGCTTTGATTTCATCTTTAAAGTAGAGTTGTAAGGCAACCAACACTTGATCGTTTCTTGATCGTGCGGTGTGAATTTTTTTTCCGACCTCACCCAGTTTTTGGGTAAGCTCATATTCAATTTTTGAATGCATATCTTCAAAGGTGTCCTCAATAACAAAAACACCCTTTTCGATATCATCCAATAAACCATTTAATCCTTTGTTTAGGGAATTGACTTCATCTTTTGTTAACAAACCCACCTGACCCAACATATCAGCATGTGCCTTGGATGCTTTTATGTCATACATCGCAAGGCGCATATCCCATTGACGGTCTTCACCAACCGTAAAATTGTCTATGTCTTGATTTATTTGTGTCGAAGATTTTTGCCAAATTTTCATAGGAAGGATTTATAGAACTTGTTCTAGGAGTTGAATATATAATGTTACCGCCTCTTCAATTTCGTGTACGTAAATA
>Ga0208880_1000149_pt1 | contig 14776 bp, 14 predicted proteins | sample Knorr_S23_td_Sur_FD_185606 | JGI IMG/M metagenome (GOLD analysis project Ga0208880, IMG submission 185606) | Marine microbial communities from Southern Atlantic Ocean transect - Knorr_S23_td_SurfaceB_ad_5m_LV_B (SPAdes) (version 2) | ecosystem: Environmental > Aquatic > Marine > Oceanic | place...
ATTGCTAATCTTGGATACAGACCAACATTTAATCAAAAAAAATTATTATTAGAAGTTCATTTATTTAATTTTTCTGGAAATCTTTATAATAAACTTTTAACAGTAGAGTTTTTAAAGTTTATAAGAAAAGAAAAAAAATTTAATAATGTTAATCAATTAAGAGCACAAATTAAGAAAGATTTAAATATTGCAAAAAAGACTAAATGAATAAATCACAAATAAATTTACCAAAAACAGCTTTTTCCATGAAAGCTAACCTGCCTATTAGAGAACTAGAAATCCTTGAATATTGGAAAAAAATAAATCTTTACGATCAATTAAGAAATGAGAGTAAAGGAAGAGAAAAATTTGTTCTACATGATGGTCCTCCTTATGCAAATGGAAATATTCACATGGGAACAGCTCTGAATAAAATTCTTAAAGATATAATCGTAAAATTTCATCAAATGGATGGAAAAGACTCTATTTATGTTCCGGGTTGGGATTGTCATGGCTTGCCAATAGAATGGAAAATTGAAGAACAGTATAAAAAAAATAAAAAAAACAAAAACGAAGTTCCTATAGTTGAGTTTAGAAAAGAATGTAGAACATTTGCTGAGAAGTGGATTGAAGTTCACAAAAGTCAATTTAAAAGATTGGGTGTTGTAGGAGATTGGGAAAACTATTACTCAACAATGAGCTTTAATGCAGAAGCCCAGATAGTCAGAGAGCTTGGTAAATTTTTAAAAGAAGGAAGTTTATACAAAGGTTTTAAACCTGTGTTATGGTCAACAGTTGAAAAAACTGCGCTTGCAGATGCTGAGGTAGAATATCAAGATCATAAATCAGATACAATTTATACTTCGTTTAAAGTTAAATCATCTAATTTAAAAGATTTAGCAGGAAGTGAAATAGTTATTTGGACAACAACCCCATGGACAATACCGGCTAATAAAGCTTTAGCATACAACGAGTCTCTTGATTATATAATATTAGAAATAAATGATGAAGGTGACTTTAAAAATAGAAAAATTGTCATCGCAGACGCTCTTTTAGAATCAGTTGTTAAAGAGTGTGAAATTAAAAATTTTAAAAAAATTCATGCCTTTAAAGGAAAAGAATTTAATAATACTATTTGCAGTCACCCTTTTCTAAATCTTGGTTATGAATATGATATACCAATGCTCGAGGCTAGATTTGTAACTACTGAGCAAGGAACTGGAATAGTTCACTGCGCACCTAGTCATGGACCTGATGATTTTAATCTTTGTTTGAATAACGGTATCAAAGCAATAGAGACAGTTGATGGAGATGGAAAATATACAAACAATGTGAAATTGTTTGAAGGAATTCATATTTTTAAAGCAAATCCTATTGTAATTGAAAAACTTAGAGAACAAAAAAATTTATTATTTAATGGTGAGTTGGTGCATTCCTATCCACACTCATGGAGGTCTAAGGCACCACTTGTACATAGAGCTACACCACAATGGTTTATCTCGATGGAAAGTCATAAATTGAGAGATAAAGCCCTAAAGGCTATTGATGAAACAACATTTTACCCAAGCAAAGGTAAAGAAAGATTAAAATCAATGATAGAAACTAGGCCTGATTGGTGTGTTTCAAGACAAAGAGTTTGGGGAGTGCCTCTTCCAATTTTCGTAAATAAAAAAACAAAAGAAATTTTAGTTGATGATGAGGTTACTGAAAATATTGCTTCTATTTATGAAAAAGAGGGTTCGGATTGTTGGTTTTCGGATGATCCTCAAAGATTTTTAGGAAATAAGTATAAAGCTGAGGATTTCGAAAAATTAAGTGACATTGTCGAGGTTTGGTTCGATAGTGGTTCAACTCATTCATTTGTTTTAGAAAAAAGAGATGATTTAAAATGGCCGGCATCAATGTATTTAGAAGGGTCAGATCAACACAGAGGTTGGTTTCATTCATCATTATTAGAGTCTTGTGGAACTAGAGGAAGAGCGCCATTTGAGTCAATTTTATCGCATGGGTTTGTCGTAGACGGCAAAGGTTTAAAAATGTCTAAATCTTTAGGAAATGTAATTGCTCCTGAGGATATTCTAAAAAAATATGGTGCTGATATTTTAAGGATTTGGGTAGCTTCATCTAACTATGCAGAAGATTTAAGAATAGATTATTCAATATTAGATCAACATGCTGACTCATATAGAAAAATTAGGAATACATTTAGATACTTGCTTGGAAATATAAATGATAATTTTGAAAATATAAATTTAGATGATCTAGATTTATCTGAATTACCTGAGCTAGAGCAATTCATGTTACATAAAATTTTTGTATTAAACTATAAATTTAAAAAATATTTTAAGAATTATGATTTTCATAATTTATATAAAGAACTACTAAATTTCTGTACTGTTGATTTATCTGCTTTTTATTTTGATATTAGAAAAGATAGCCTTTATTGCGATGATAAGGAATCAATAAAAAGAAAATCTACAATAAAGGTTCTAAATATTATTTTAAATGTTCTAATAAAATGGTTTGCTCCAATATTATCTTTTACAACTGAAGAAATTTATAAATTATTAATAAAAGATCAAAAAAGTATTCACTTAGAAAAATTCTTAGAAATTCCAAAAAAATTTGAAAATGAAAAAATTAATGAAAAATGGGAGGAATTAATAAAAATTAGAAATATTTGCAATATTAGCATTGAAGAAAAAAGAGCCAGTAAAGAAATTGGATCAAGTTTAGAGGCAGATTTAAAAATACAAATTAATAAAAAAATGAAATTAATTGTAGAAAATATAGATTTTTCTGAACTTTGTATTACTTCAAGAGCTAAAGTAGACTATAAAGACGACATTGAGACAACAGCTACGACAAGTAAAGCAAATGGCTCAAAGTGTTCGATTTGTTGGAAGATAACCGAGGAGCCCTGCGAAAGAGTTCATTGTCCAATAAGTGCATAATGATTTCTAAAAGTTTAAAAAATAATTTATTATTTAATTTATTTTTAGCCCTATTAATTTTTTTATTAGACAGATTTTCCAAAATATATGTAATATATTTAGATAAAAAGCTTTTTGCTTCAGAAATATTTTCCTCTAAATTTTTAAATATAAAACTTATATGGAATGAAGGTATTGCGTTTGGTCTATTTTCATTTAATGAAAAATATTTTTATAATATCTTAACGATAATAATTTTAGCAATTGTTTCAATTATTTTTCTTATGTTTTTAAAAAGCAAGGGTATAAAGAAATTCTCTTTATTAATGATTTTAGGAGGCGCATTGGGAAATGTTTTTGATAGAATATATTATAAAGCTGTACCTGATTTTATCGACTTTCATATTGGAAATTTTCACTGGTTCATTTTTAACGTGGCAGATATATTTATTACTTTAGGAGTATTTTTTATGATAATATTAGAATTTATTGATAGAAATGAGGAAAAAAAATTATGAGATGTTTAAAAATTTTGATTTTATTTAATATAATTCTATTTTTATATTCCTGCTCTACGATAGGTGAAGGTTTTTCAAACAATAAAAAAAATAGTAGTGATGAATTTTTAGTAGAAAAAAAATCTCCATTAGTAATGCCCCCAGATTATAATGACTTACCAATTCCTAAAACAGATGAAGAAAATTCTAAAATTAAAGAAAATGAAATAAAAAAATTGTTAACCGACAAAGGAAACGATTCAAGTACTGATGACTTAAGTAAAGAGAGCTCAAGTTTTGAGGAGAAATTACTTAAAAAAATTAAAACAAATTGATGTTGACCCCAAATATCATTCTTAAAAATTTTAAAATTAATATAAATAAAACAATTATTAAAAAAAAACTTCAATCAATAATTGATGATGAAAAAAATCATATTTTCCAGTCTTTAGGAAAGCAATATAAATATAGTTATACCCTAAAGCAGATAAAAAAATATAAAAAGTTCTTAAACTTTCGAGTTATTGGAATGGGTGGTTCCATTCTTGGAACAAGAGCGATTTATGAATTTTTAAATCATAAAATAAAAAAAAAATTTTTATTCGTAGATAATCTTCAAAATACAAATAAAAAATTTAAAAAAAATAATTTTGTAAATTTAGTTGTTTCAAAATCAGGAAATACAATAGAAACAATAGTTAATTCAAATATTTTATTAAAAAAAAAAGATAAAAATATTTTTATTACAGAAAATAGCAAGAATTACCTTCATAACTTTGCAGAAAAAATGAAATCTGAAATAATTCACCACAATAATTTTATTGGTGGTAGATATTCGGTATTATCAGAAGTAGGAATGTTGCCAGCTGAATTAATGGGTCTGAAAACTGATGATTTTAAGCAATTCAATTCTTTAATAAAGAATAAAAAATTTTTAAATTGTTTAGTACAAAGTGTTACTGCAACACTTTTTTTTATAAAAAATAAAAAATTTAATTCAGTTATAATTAATTACGATGAAAAATCTGAAAACATCTTTAAGTGGTACCAGCAATTAGTTGCAGAAAGTCTAGGTAAGAAAAAAAAAGGTTTATTACCAATAGTTTCAAATATGCCAAAAGACAATCATAGTGTAATGCAATTATATTTAGATGGATTCCAAAATAATTTTTTTACTTTTTTTTATGTAAAAGATGGTGATTCAGTCGAATTAAATAATAAAAATTTATTAAGTTCTCATAAATATTTAAAAAAAAAAGATTTGGCAAAAATAATTTATGCTCAAAAAAAAGCTACAGAGAATGTATTTAATAAAAAAAATATTCCCTTCAGAAGTTTTGAAATTAAAAAAAGAAATGAAAAATCTTTGGGGGAACTTTTTACATTTTTTATTTTGGAGACTATTTTGCTAGGCAAATGTTTAAACCTTAACCCTTTTGATCAGCCTGCTGTTGAATTAATTAAAAAACAAACAAATAAAATTTTGATTTAAAAAGTTAAAAAAATTATTTTAGAAATACCATATTTTTTTTCTTCTATAATTTTCAATCTTTCAGGTATAAGATCTTTTACAGATTTATGTCTGTGTATAATAATTATTCCGTTCTTATTTAAAAGTTTTTCAATTTTAATTAATAATTTATCTAAATTTTTATCTTTGAAAGGTGGATCTAAAAAAATTATGTCAAATGTATTTTTGATATAAAATTCTAAATTATTTTCATAAATATTTTGTTCAATGATCTCGTAATTATTAATAGATTTTAAATTATTAATATTTTTTTTTAATATTTTTAGAACATTTATATAATTTTCAACAAATATAACTTTTTTCGCGCCTCTTGATAAACATTCAATTCCAAATGAACCAACTCCAGAAAATAAATCCAATATTGTGGCACCACTGAGTTCAATATTAAACTTATTAGAATGATTAATTATGTTAAAAATTGACTCTTTTGTTAAATCTTTTAAAGGCCTTGTATTTTTATCTAACGGTTCTAGAATTTTTTTTCCTTTAAAAATTCCAGATATTATTCTCATTATTATTTAATTACCTTGTAACCAATATCTTTTCTATAAAATCCATTAGACCAATTTAATTCATCTAAATTATTTAAAATATTTTTTTTTGCAAAATCAAATTCTTCAGAAACAGAAATAAAATTTAAAACTCTTCCTCCAACTGCATAAATTTTACTATTTTCTTGAACTGTACCTGCGTGAAATATAAAATCATTACTTTTCAAACTTATCTTGTCTAGATTTTTTATTTCAATATTTTTTTTAAAAGTATCTGGATATCCTTTAGAACACAAAACAACACACAAGCTTTTTTTATTTGACCATTCAATATTGATCTCATTTAAATTCCCCTCACAACAAGCTAAAAAAATTTCATAAAGATCCGTCTTCAAACAAGGCAATATAGTTTGACATTCTGGATCACCCATTCTTACATTATATTCAATTAGGTAAGGTTCATTTTTGACTATCATTAATCCTGTATATAAAAAGCCCCTATATGTACTACCAAGTTCATTCAAACCCGATAAAGTAGGTTTTATAATTTTATTAATTATTTTATCCTCCAATTCAGGATTTATTAATCTTGATGGAGAATATGCTCCCATACCACCAGTATTTTTACCCCGATCTCCTTCTAAAACCCTTTTGTGATCTTGAGCTGTTCCAAATGTTTTAAATTTTTTACCATCGTGGATAGTAAAAAAACTCATTTCTTCTCCAATTAAAAATTCCTCTATGAGTATATTTTTTGCATAACCAAACTTTCCATCAAATATTTCATTGATGGCAATTTCAGCTTCGTTATTATCTTTACAAATATATACACCTTTTCCAGATGCAAGATTATCTGCTTTTACAACAATAGGAAAATTAGATTTTTTTATAAATTGCTTAGATTTATCTTTACTTTCAAAAACACCAAATTTTGCAGTTGGAATATTAAATTTTTTGCAAAGTTGCTTAGTAAATATTTTTGATCCTTCCAGTTGAGATGCTATTTTATTTGGTCCAAAAACTTTAATATTATATTTTTCTAGATAGTCTACCAAACCTTCAACTAAAGGCTTTTCTGGACCAACTATCACTAAATCAATTTTTTTTTCGTGAATAAAATTTTTTATGAGATCAAAATTATCTAAGTTAATTAAAATATTTTTGGCTATAATTTCTGTGCCTGCATTTCCTGGAAAACAAAAAATTTCACTAATTTTTTTAGATTTTTTTAAAAAATAACAAATAGCATGTTCTCTTCCGCCACTTCCTATTATTCCTACTTTCATATACAACTATATAAACTAAAAATGACAAAAAAATTAGCAAAAATAAAATATTTACCAAATAATTTTCAAATCGTTGAAGCAGGTGATTATGTTGAATGTGCTGTGTCAGGAAAAAAAATTGAACTTGAAAAGTTGACTTATTGGAGTGTCGAATTTCAAGAACCTTATTATTCTTATTTAGAAGCTTTTAAAAAAAGAGAAGAATTAAATAAAAAATAAAATTATTTCCAACGATTATGTGACCAAATCCACTGATCAGGTTTTTTAAGTATCATTCCTTCAAGGATTTGATTTAATTCATCTGTAATTGTTTGTATTGATGTATCTTTTGAAAATTTAATGGGCTGATTAATTACTATTTTATAATTTATATCTTTAATTCTTTCTATATAAACTGGCACAATTGGAATATTAAATTTTTTTACCAATTGCGCTGGTACAGTGGTGGTTAAAGCTTTTTCATTAAAAAAATTAGATAATATTCCTTCTGTAACTCTTTGATCAATCATTAAAGCTGTAGAGAATTTTTTTTTTTTTAAAGTGATTAAATTTTTTAAACCACCAATTCCTTTCTTTATTTGATTTTTACAAATATATTTTTTTCTAATTCTTTCCATCACTTTATTTAAAAAAATATTATTTAGCGGACGATATATTGCACATAGTTCAATACCTGATTTATCTAAGCACATTGCCATTAATTCAAAATTACTTAAATGCCCAGAAATAAAAACAACTTGTTTGTTTGATTTTTTAATATCATCAAGAATCTCTTTACCAATTATTTCAATTTTAGAATTAAGTTTTCCAAACCTAAAATCTTTTATAAAAATATATTCAGCAAAAATTCTTCCATAGTTATTCCACATCATGCATGTAATTTTTTTTAGTTCTTCTGAACTAATATTTGGAATTGCTCGTTTTACATTTGTTTCAATAATATTTTTAGATCTAAAAAACGGTCCAATTTTTTCAAAAATTTTCCCAGATATTTTTGAAGATAAGTAGGCACCAAAAAGTTTAAATAAAATAAAACTTATAACTGTTAATAAAAATTGAAAAAAATACTTAATATTTTTCATACTTCAGAGTATAGATTTAATAAGTTTTTCTTCATCAATTATTTTTAATTCTGATTTTATGTATTTAATTTGATATTTATTTTCACCTTTTAATCTTACAAAATCTTTTTCAGTTGTTATTATTTCGCAGTTTAAATTATTTGCTTTATCAAATATTTTTTTCAAATCGTTTTTCGTATAATTATAATGATCAGGAAACTCTAAATCTTTTAAAATATTTAAACCATAATCTTTTAACATGTTAAGAAAAGTTTTATGATTCCCAATACCAGAAAAAATTAAATAATTATTTTCTTTATTAAATTCGTTCAAATTTAATGGCTCATATTTACCAAAATAGATATTAATTTTAGAGTTAATTTTATATATTTCTTTTTTTATTATATCTATGTTTTCTAGGTTGCCATTTAAAAATACATTTTCATATTTTTTTAAGTTAATAATATTTTCTCTTAATGGACCAGATGGAATCGTCATTCCATTTCCTATCCAATTAATGGTATTAAAGCATACAAAACTAATGTCATAATTTATTGATTTATCCTGCAAGCCATCATCAAAAATTGCAATTTCATAATTTTCATCTTCTGCCTTTTTAATTGCCTCAGTTCTAGTTGTTGATGTAAAAAGTCTTCCATTTTTCGTAAGAATTTTTTGTTCATCAAGTTGATTTTTATAAAATTTTTTAACAAAACATGATCTAACTTTTTTTTTATTTAAAATTTGGTTTAGCTTTATACAAAGTGATGTTTTGCCAGTACCACCAATGTAAATATTCCCAACACAGATAGTTTTTATTTTATTTTTTTTTGAAATATTTTTTTTAAATATATTAAAAAATCTTATTAATAACGATAATGGTAATAATAAGTAAGCATATATATTAGGATGCTTTAAGTCCCAAAATTTAGGTTTTTTTATATTCATTTTTAATATATGTATCCAATTTTCTCAAAGTTTTATTTAAAATTTTCGTCCCCATTTTTTTTATTTTGTTGCCAATAATTTTATTTTTTTTGAAAACTATAAATGATGCTAGTTGTTTTGGCGTAGAGATTTTTTTTGAAATATTTAAATTTTTGAGTAAAGCATAAATATCTTTAAAGTTATCTATATTTGGACCATGAAATATTTTTGCACCATAACGAGCAGCCTCGAGTGGATTTTGACCCCCTCTGTTAATTATTGAACCACCTAAAAAAACTGAAGATGAGTTTTTATGAAACTTTTGAGTTTCTCCAAAAGTATCAACAATATAAATATCTATTTTTTTTAAATTTTTTTTTCTTGAACTATGACAGACGACTTTGAGATTATATTTATTTAATTCCGAAACAATTTCCTTCACTCTATGTATATGTCTTGGAATAATTATGGTTAATAAGTTTTTAGTTTTTTTTTTTAATTCTAAATGCGTTTTTGCACAAAATATTTCTTCATTTTTATGCGTACTTGATGCTACCCAGACTTTTTTATTCTTTAATTCAATTTTTAAAAAATCACTTAATTTATTTTGAGAATGATCGTTATTTTCCGCAAATTTTAAATTTCCAATAAAATTAACTTTAGCTGTATTAATTTTTTTTAAAAAAGTACTAGTTTCATTATTTTGAGGAAAAGCTATCGTGATTTTTTCAAATATTGATTTTGAAAAAAATTTTATTTTCATCCATCTATCGAATGTTTTTTTTGTAAATCTTGCATTAAGTAAGATTAAATTAATATTTCTCTCCTTTAATTTTTTAAACATGCATGGCCAGATTTCTGACTCTATAAATATAGCCAGGTTAGGCTTCCAGTAATTTAAAAATTTATTAGTAAAGTACAAATGATCGATTGGGTAAAATTGATGTATTGTTTTTTTAAATTTAAATTTTTGAAAAACTTTAGATGAACTTAGGGTGCTAGATGTAACAAGAATTTGATCGATTGATTTTTTTTTTTCATAATGTTTTATTACAGGTATCACACTTAACAATTCACCCACACTAGCTCCATGAAACCAAATTAGTTTACCCTCCCTCTTTTTTTTGGTTGGGAAACTAAATTTTTCAATAAATCTTTTTTTATCCTCTTTATTTTTAATTAATCTATAAATTAATATTAATGGGGTAATTAATATGATTATCGAAACTATAATTTGATATAAAAAAAACATATCTATTTTTTAATTTGTTTTTCATAAAAGTTTTTGTAAATTAACGATTTTGCTAAAAGCTCATCATGTTTTCCGCTGTCAATTACTTTTCCATCATCAATTAAATAAATTTTGCTTGCATTCAATATTGTTGATAATCTATGAGCAATCACAACTGTAGTCTTATTCTGGATTAAAGTGTTTAAGGCTTCTTGAATTTTTGTTTCAGTTTCCGAGTCTAATGATGATGTTGCCTCATCTAAAAGTATAATTGAGCTTTTTTTGATCATGGCTCTTGCTATTGAAATTCTTTGTTTTTCACCACCTGACAATCTTATTCCATTTTCTCCAATCAATGTTTCGTATTTATTTGGTAATTTCTCAATAAATTCCTCAGAGTTAGATAATCTTGCAACCTCTTTAATTTCGTCATCTGTAGCATTTTCATTAGCATATTTAATGTTATTTTTAATTGTATCATCAAATAAAGTTGTTTCCTGACTTACTAGTGAGATATGACTTCTTAGTGAATCGATAGTTACATCAAAAATTGACTGGTTATCTATTCTTATATCTCCTGATTGAGGTTGATAAAATCTTGGAATTAAATTTAGTATTGTAGATTTTCCAGAACCACTGTGGCCGACAAGAGCGGTCATTTTTCCACCCTCAAAATTTAAATTAATATTCTTAAGAACATTTTTTTCATTGGAGTCGTAATTAAAAAAAACATTTTTAAAATCTATATTACTTTTTTTAATTTTAATTGTTTGTGCATTATTTTTATCCTTAATTAGATAAACCGTATCAATTATTGGCAAAATTCTTTTTGCTGCCGAAAGACCTTGATTAACAACCATATTTAGTGTTGAAAGAGATCTTACTGGCTGATATGCAAGCATCATTGCTGCTAAAAAAGAAAAAAAATTATTAACTTTAATTTCTCCATTTGTAATTAACTTTCCTGAATAAAAAATTAATATTGCAATCATAATTCCTGTCAAAACTTCCATTATTGGTGACATTCTTATCAATACTGTGGTTATTTTTTTATTTTTTTGCATTAGTTGATCTAAATGACCATCTGCTCTTTTAGTTTCAAAATTTTCTTTTTGAAAAATTTTTGTGATTTTATGATTCTTGAATAACTCAACAAGGTATGAAGTTAAAAAACCAGATTTTTCTTGAGCTTCAGTTGCAACTTTACCCATTCTTTTTCCAAGAGTTTTTGCAGCAATACTAGCTATAGGTATCATTACGAGTGAGACCAATGCTAGTTTCCAATTCTGAACAAACATTACAATTAGTAATCCAATTAAGGTTAAACTATCTTTAAATAGATTTAAAATAGCATTACTGAGCAAATTTGTAATATGCTGCACATCATAAGTTAAGTTTGAGATAAATTTACCAGAATGTTTTTTATCTATTGACTGAGTGTCAGCATTGATTAGAGATTTAATCATATCAAACTGAAGTTTTTTCTTTATTTCTTCAGCAACAATAATCATCAAGGATTTTGCAATATATAGTGAAATACCTTTTGTTGAAAAGGCTAATACGATCAAAAAAGGTATAAGAAATAATAAAGTTTGATCCTTTTCTATGAATATTTTTTCTATTGCTGGGTCTAGTAGCCATGCAATTGCAGAGGTGCTACCTGCTACTAATATTGAAAAAATACCTGAATAGAATATTTTATTTAAATATTTTTTTGAGTAATCTTTATAAAGTCTTTTGAATATTTCAGTTCTGGTCATTATTAGATTTTAACCATTAAAATAATTAAAAAAATTACTAGCCCTAAAAAATTATTACTTTTAAAAGCAATCAAGCAATTAGAGGGATTTTTAATATTAAAAATTCTCATTTGATAAAAAAATAAATGGAAAATAGGAATTAATAGAAATAAATAATAAATAGAGCTAAACTTCATATAATATCCTCCAATTAAAAAAAAAGTCATCAAAAGTATGTAGCATGTGAACAAAAACTTTTTTGAATTACCTTTAAATTTTATTGAGGTTGATTTTAATCCTATAATTTCATCGTCTTTAATATCCTGATATCCATAAATTGTGTCATACCCCAGTGTCCAAAATATGGCTCCAAGATAAAAAATTATGGGCGCTAAATCTACTTCGTTATGAATAGCAGACCATCCGAGTATTAAACCATAATTAAAAGTAATACCTAAAAATAATTGAGGCCAATAAGTATATCTTTTCATTAGTGGGTAGGTAAAGGCAAGTGGCATAGAACCTAATGCTAAAATAATAGTGAATAAATTAAAATTTAATAAAACTAAAAATGCAAAAAAACAAAGTACAAAAGCATAAATTGATGCAAGCCTAATAGAAATTCTTTGGGAGGCAATTGGTCGATCTTTTGTTCTAAATACTTTAGCATCAAATTCTTTGTCCAAAATATCGTTCACAATACAGCCTGCCGACCTCATTAAAACAGCACCTAAAAAAAATAAAATTAAGTAAAAAAAATAATTATTTAAATTTGATGTAAAATCATATGCCAATGTTAATCCCCAAGCACAAGGCCAAAACAATAGCATAAAGCCAATTGGTTTTTTCAATCTTGTTAAATCAATAAAAAGTTTTAATTGGTTCATAATATTTTACTTGTAAATAACAAAGGGTGGATTCATAATCAAATTGATTCGTATGAATATAGATTACACAGTCACAGCATTAATGTTTCCTGCAATTCCTTTATTAATGAGTGTTTACAGTAATAGATTCCATTCTCTTAGTATCTTAATTCGTCAGCTTCATGATGAACATGTTTATGAAAAACATATACCTCCAGAGTGGAAAAAACAGTTTATAAATTTGAGTGGAAGAATAACACTCTTAAGGTGGACAATCTTATTTGCGTCTTTTGGTTTTCTATTTAATATGCTTACAGTATTTGCTCTTTATTTGGATGAGGTTTTTCTTGCGAGAGTAATTTTCGGATCTTGTTGTCTATCAATGATTGTATCTATTATTTTTTTTATAAGAGAAATTCAAATATCAACGAATGCACTTAAGCTTCATATGTCAGATATGGATGTTGATGTTAATTAGGAACTAATACTGCTGGGCCTAAAATTTTTCTTCCTTCAAGATCCTTATGAGCTTGAACCACCTCTTCTAACTTATACTTTTTAAAAATTTTAATTTTTACTTTTTCTGAGCTAATTTTTTCAAACATTATTTTTGAGGCTTCATTTAACTCTTCTCTTGTTGAAAGGTATTGTTGCATAGAGGGTCTTACAAGATAAAGTCCTTTTGGTTGAATAACTTTTGGCACATTTATATCTGACAAAGGTCCAGATGCATTCCCAAATGAAACCATCATCCCTCTCACAGCCAAACACTCTATAGATCCATCTAATGTATCTTTACCAACACCATCGTATACAACAGGAACACCTTTACCATCAGTAATTTCTAAAACTTTTTTTGCAAAATCCTCTTTATTGTAATTAATTACATGATCGTAACCATTTTCTTTTGCAATATTTATTTTTTCATCTGATCCAACTGTACCTATAACAGTACAACCTAAACTTTTTGCCCATTGTCCAAAAATCTGACCAACACCTCCAGCTGCTGCATGAAATAAAATTGTTTCTCCTGATTTAACCGGATAAGTTTTATGTAAAAGATAAAAAGTTGTTAATCCTTTTGTCATTAAAGTTGCAGCCACTTCAAGATCAATACCATCTGGTACTTTGACTAAATTTTTAGTTGGATAGTTTCTGTGTGAACAGTATGAACCCAAAGGAATACCTGCATAAGAAATTTTATCACCAACTTTAAAGTCTTTTACGTTATCTCCAACATCAGTAATAACTCCAGCGCCTTCTAAACCCAAACCAATTGGTAGTTTTAAAGGGTAGAGACCTGATCTATGGTAAGTATCAATGTAGTTAAGACCAATTGCTTTTTGTTCAATGGTTACTTGATCAGGACCAGGTTTATCTAAAGATATATCCTTTACTTCTAAAACTTCAGGTCCACCAGTTTTATTAATTTCTACAGCTTTCATAATTTATTTTACAAATGTACCATTATGATAATCTTGAACTGCTTGCAAGATTTCTGCTTTAGTATTCATCACAAATGGCCCACCTCTTGCTATTTCCTCATTAATTGGTTTGCCTGAAATTACTAAAAACTTAGCGTTTGATTTAGCCTTAACTATTAAATCTTCACCCTTAGTTAAAAGAATTAAAGTACTGTCTTTAACATTTTCATGTTTATTTTTACCAATTTCGATTTCTCCACTAATTAAATAAATAAACGTATTGTGAGTAGATGGTAATTTAAAATTGAACTCTTTATCTTTGTTGAGTTCAACATCAAAATAAACTGGCTCAACATTGTGTCCTTTAACAGGACCTTCAGCTTTTTCAAATTTTCCAGCTATTACTTTTACTTGTTTATCATCATCTTTATGAACACTCATTTTATCAGCATCAATATAAATATATTCAGGTTTACTCATTTTTAATTTAGCCGGCATATTGATCCACAATTGAAATCCATGAAGTTTACCTTCTTTCATTGCAGGCATTTCAGAATGAATAATTCCGCTACCTGTTTTCATCCACTGAACATCACCAGCAGTCATTCTGCCTTCACCACCAGTGCTATCTTTATGCTCAAAATCTCCAGCCAACATATAAGTTACCGTTTCAATTCCTCTATGAGGGTGCGGTGGAAAACCTGCTATATAATCCTCACTATTTTCAGATCCAAATTCATCTAACATTAAAAAGGGATCAAAGTAATTTGGTTCAACACCAATACTTCTTTTTAATTTAACTCCTGCACCA
>Ga0208880_1000151_pt1 | contig 14687 bp, 18 predicted proteins | sample Knorr_S23_td_Sur_FD_185606 | JGI IMG/M metagenome (GOLD analysis project Ga0208880, IMG submission 185606) | Marine microbial communities from Southern Atlantic Ocean transect - Knorr_S23_td_SurfaceB_ad_5m_LV_B (SPAdes) (version 2) | ecosystem: Environmental > Aquatic > Marine > Oceanic | place...
ATTGGTCAAACTTACAGCCCGTATGTGCAGCATCTGATTCAATACCAACGTACCTTAAGCCAACGAAATGCCTTACTAAAGCAATTTAAACTACAGGGCAATTTCGATTTCGAGACACTGTCTGTCTATAATGATCAGCTGATTCATTTTGGTGAGCCAATTTATAAGAAACGTAAAGCTTTTGTTGATGAGTTTTTGCCTTACTTTATCAAAAGATACAAGGGAATTAGCGGAAGTCAAGAGGAGATTGATGTGGTCTATGAAAGTCAGCTTCACAACAATTCATTGGCTGAACTTCTACAAGATTCAATAGATCGAGATCGCATTCTACAACACACATCAATGGGGCCACATAAAGATGATTTAGAATTCAAAATTGACGGATATCCTATTAAAAAATATGGCAGTCAAGGCCAACAAAAAACTTTTTTAGTTGCGCTTAAACTCGCTCAATATGATATGATGCAACATCAAACCAAACTTCCACCAATCTTACTTCTAGATGATATTTTTGACAAACTTGATGATCAACGTGTATCTCATATTGTAGATTTAGTTCATGACGATGCTTTTGGACAGCTTTTTATCTCTGACACTCACAAAGAAAGAACGGAGCAGATCATCCAAAAAACTGGACAATCATACAGTATTTTCACACTAAATAAAAACTCATGAGCAAGCGCACTTTCGAACCTAAAGACTTAAAATCTGTGCTTGGTGATATCATCAAAAAAAACGCACTTGAAAATGGTTTAGATGGTGCTAGAATACATGAAGTTTGGTCAAAATCTTTAGGCCCTAATATTCAAGCCTACACTAAAGAAGTGGCTTTAGAGAAGGATACATTGATCGTACGATTGAACTCATCTGTTTTAAGACAAGAAATGAGTTATGGGAAAGAGAAAATCATCAAACTGATCAATGATTCCCTACAAAAAGAGGTGATCAAAGATATTCGATTTCTCTAGAGAAGCTCTTTATTAGCAAATTGGAAAGCAATTTCTACAGCAGCATTTTCATCGCTGTCCGAGCCATGAACTGCATTCTGCCCCATAGAGCGTGCAAACAACTTTCGCAAGGTTCCATCGGCAGCATTTTCAGGATTGGTGGCGCCAATCAGCGTTCTAAAATCAGCCACCGCATTTTCTTTCTCTAGAACCGCAGCAACGATAGGACCACTTGTCATAAAATCAACCAATTCACCAAAGAAAGGGCGATCGGCATGAACCGCATAAAAAGCTTTAGCTTCTGTTTTGGTTAAACGGGTCATTTTTAACGCTTTGATAACAAAACCAGCTGCTGTGATTTTATCTAATATTGCCCCTATATGACCGTCAGATACAGCATCAGGCTTAATCATTGTAAAAGTTTGATTTGTTGCCATAATTATTTTTTGCAAACCTAACGAATTTAGCTAGTTTGTTCATGAAGAATGCATAAATCATCTTTAGTTTGTAGTTTTGACACATGATAAGGCTGGTATTGGTAGGCACAGGAAATGTTTCAAAAGCCATTGCAAAAGCGGTTTTAGAAACTAAAAACATTCGGCTTGTGCATGTGATTGGCAGAGGAAAGGAGTTAAGTGCCGATTTTCCTATGAAAGTATCGTATGGCACCAAACTAGATGACCTACCCGATTGTGATCTTGTTCTGCTAACTGTTCAAGACCAAATGATAAAAAGTGTAAGCAGTCAACTGGTTCCAAACCAAGCCGTTGTGGCGCACACTTCTGGTGCTAGCGATATCAATATGCTTTCAAATCACAAAAACATAGGTGTGATGTATCCACTTCAAACATTCTCCGAAAAAAGTTGTTTGGACTGGAAAAAGATTCCCATTTGCTGGGAAGCAAACACCTCTAAAGCTGAAAAATTAATTCTTGACTTTGTACAATCACTTGGAGCGACAAACATTGTATCACTTGATCTAAGTCAAAGAACCCTCTTACATCTTGGCGCTGTACTGGTTAATAATTTTTCAAACAGTTTATACGAGCAGACTTATCAATTGTTAAAAAAACATCCATTGGATTTTGACCTTCTCAAACCTTTAATTCAAGAGACTTCATTAAAAATTATCGAGCAAACACCTAAAGAAAGTCAAACAGGACCTGCACGAAGGGGAGACAGAGCTACCATAGAAAAGCACTTATCACTGATTGAAGACACTGAATTGCATCAACTCTACAAAACCTTTACCAATATTATTTTAACTAAATACAATCATGAAAAACTTTAAAGCATCCCTTGACAAAATTCGAAACTTTGTATTTGATGTCGATGGCGTGTTCACCGACGGAAGCATCTTAATTCATGAAGATGGATCAATGTTGCGCACTATGAATACAAAGGATGGATATGCTGTTAAGGCAGCACTCCACGCGGGTTTTCGTGTGTGCATCATATCTGGGGGAACCAATCCAGCCGTTCAGAAAAGATTGAATGACCTAGGAGTTCATGATGTGTTTTTGGGGATCCATGACAAAAAAACCACCTTAAAAAATTATCTAAAAGAAAACCAATTGCTTTCAGAAGAGACTTTGTTCATGGGTGATGATATTCCCGACATTCCTGCTATGAAAATGGTGTATTTGGCTACTTGCCCCAACGATGCAGTACCAGAAGTCAGGGCGGTTTCAGATTATATATCACATAAAAATGGTGGTGCGGGCTGTGTAAGAGATGTCATCGAGCAAGTACTTAAAATTCATGGAAAGTGGGGTGGGTTTTTTGAGGCAAGGAACGATAAAAAATGATTGATTTCTCTAAAGTTAACATCATTTTAGGTTCAGGGTCGCCAAGAAGAAAACATTTATTCGAAGTGATGGAAATACCCCATCAAGTAATCGTGAAATCTATTGATGAACAGTATGCCCCTACTCTCAAACAATCCGAAATCACAGATTTTCTAGCTCAAACGAAAGGAATGGTGTTTCAAAAGTCTCTTGGGCATAAAGATTTGGTGGTAACTGCAGACACAATTGTATGGTTTGACCAAAATGCTTTGGGCAAGCCTTCTGACGAAACCCATGCAATAGAAATGCTTAAAACTTTATCGGGACAAACACATCAGGTGTTCACCTCGGTTTGTTTTACAACTGCCAAGCATCAACACACTTTTCACGAAAAAACGGATGTTACATTTGGCAGATTGTCGGAGGAATTTATCAAAACATATGTTCGACAAGAAAAACCTCTTGACAAAGCAGGTGCCTATGGAATTCAAGATGGGTTTGGCGCATTGGCTGTTTCAGAGATTTGTGGTTCTTACACCAATGTGATTGGTCTTCCGTGTGCGCAAACCTACATAGAATTGGAAAAGTATATTAAAATGTATTTTTAATAAAATTTGTCCCCATGAAAAATTTATTTTTTGTTAGCTTATCTCTTTTTGTGTTATCATGTGCACAATCTGAAAATACAGAACGTGACAAAAGAACTTTAGAAAAACGTTTTGGTTCATACTGGTATTCAGGTCAGGCAGAAATTACAGCATATACCCTAGAGCAAAGCCAATACGGCGCTCCAAGAAAAGGAGATGCAGTGCTGATATATGTAACCGAAGATTTCAACCCTAACACTCAAGTCAAAGCTGAGCGCAGAAGTAAAGAAACGGTCTCTGTACTCAAGTTAAATGCTACAAAGAGATTTTATACCGGTATTTACCCTTACAACATCATGCAGTCTACATTTTCTCCGATCAACATTCAAGAACATGCACTGAAAACGAGTGTTTCTATTCAAGAGTGGTGCGGTCACGTCTACGCTCAGATCAACAACAGAGAAGAGTTAGAATACAGCTCTCATTCTTATTTTGAGAACGAAGCCGATCAGCAGGTTCGTTTGCCAAAGGTCTTTATGGAAAATGATCTCTGGAACCTTATAAGAATCAATCCTCTAGAACTTCCCACTGGAAATTTTAAAGCAATACCATCATTGGAGTCTATCAAATTGATGCATCTAAACAAAAAAGTACTCGAGGCTTCAGCTGCTTTACACGTAGAAAAAGGCTTTTATCACTACACTTTGCGATACCCTGAAATCGACAGAAGTTTGATGATAAGATTTGATCAAACCTTTCCATTCAAAATCCAAAGCTGGAAGGAAATTGTCAACAAACAAGGCTTGACCTATGTTACAAAAGCCCATAGCCCCAGACAAATAAACATTGACTATTGGAACAAAAACCAAAACACAGACACCCAATACAGAGATTCATTAAAGCTTCGATAAAAACAATTATTGCAATGTTTTTTGTTTTAAATATCACTGAAGCTTCAAATATCATCGGTTAAAACAAGTGCACCTTGTTAAGTTGAAGTATTAACTTAAATACAACATGAAAAATTTGATTTTCAGTTATTCTTAACTGAATTTTGTAAGCGATGAAAATCACAAAATCTGCATTATACGGAGAGTTTTTAGGCACCTATGCCATGGTTTTTTGTGGTACCGCAGCCATGGCTGTCAACGAAGTAAATGGTAGTATTTCGCATGTAGGTGTGGCCATTACTTGGGGATTGATTGTTATGGCAATGATTTATGCATTTGGAGAACTTTCAGGAGCACATTTTAATCCCGCTGTAACGGTCGGCTTTGCCCTTTTGGGTCGATTTGCATGGAAGAACGTGCCCATATACATCGTAATGCAAGTAATAGCCGCTACCCTAGCAAGCATCACAGTCAAATACTTGCTCCCAGAAAGCGAGTTTATTGGGGCCAGCATCCCATCAATAGATGCAACACGTGCCTTTGTTCTAGAAACAATATTGACTTTTATTTTAATGATTGTGATAATTCATATCTCTACTGGAGGTAAAGAAATCGGCCCTGTAGCAGGCTTAGCCGTAGGTAGTGTGATCCTTTTAGAAGCCATGTTTGCGGGACCATTGACAAATGCCTCAATGAACCCCGCACGATCTTTAGGTCCAGCCCTAGTTTCAGGGCACGTCCAACCTCTTTGGATATACCTTACCGCCCCCTTCTTAGGGGCCTCTTTGGCCGTGGTAATAGCAAAGCGTTTTTAATTTTGTTTAACCTTTAATACTTTTTATTAAACATTATTGATACCTTTGTGAAAAACCACTTAGATGTATCAATACAAAAGCGAGCAGATTCTACCCATTGACATGGAGAAAGCTTGGGATTTTTTATCAGATCCCAAAAACCTCAAGACCATCACCCCAGACTACATGGGTTTTGACATCATTTCGGGTGCCGACCGAAAAATGTTCTCTGGTCAAATTATACAATACATACTAACGCCCATTTTAGGCATTCCATTCCGTTGGGTGACAGAAATTACACATGTCGATCAAGGGAAATATTTTGTAGATGAACAACGCTTTGGCCCCTACACATTTTGGCACCACAAACATTTTATTGAGCCCACAGATGGTGGCGTAAAAATGACAGACATCGTTGATTACAAGCTTCCTTTGGGGCCGTTGGGAAAATTGGCACACTTTTTATTTGTGTCAAAAAAGGTAAAGCAAATATTCAGCTACAGAACTCATAAATTAAATGAATTGTTTGGGTAAAAAAATATGAGATCATGAAAAAGAATATTTTAGTTATTGGAGGGTCATCGGGTATAGGTTTGGAGACGGTTAAACTCTTAGAAAAAGAATCTAATGTTTATGTGGCATCGAGATCTTCAGAAAGTCTTAGTGGATTGGAAATCACACACATCCCTTTTGATGCAACATCTGACACTCTTGACACCTCACAACTGCCGGATGAGATTTCAGGGTTGGTTTATTGCCCTGGCAGCATCAATCTGCGTCCATTTAAAGGATTAAAACCTGAAGCGTTTGAAGAGGATTTTCAAATAAATGTCATGGGGTTGGTACGAACCCTCCATGTGGTGTCACCTAAGTTTACGATGGGTTCCAGTGTGGTGTTATACAGCACAGTTGCTGTTAAAATCGGTATGCCTTTTCATGCGAGTGTAGCAACATCCAAGGGCGCCTTGGAAGGTTTGGGCAGGTCATTGGCTGCAGAGTGGGCACCAAAAGTCCGAGTGAACATAATAGCCCCCTCTATCACAGACACTCCGTTAGCAAATCGTTTTCTTAACAACGAAGCTAAGGTTGAAAAATCTGCACAGAGACATCCTTTAAAAAGAATAGGAAGTGCAAAAGACATTGCTGATCTGACACTGTTTTTGCTTAGCGAAAAAAGCAGCTGGATGACTGGTCAAGTAATTGGTATGGATGGTGGGATTTCGGCTCTAAACACGCACTAAATTGAGTTCTGTGGTTGTTTTTTGGTTTCGTAGGGATTTGCGTTTAAATGACAATGCAGGCCTATACGCTGCCTTAAATTCATCCCTCCCAGTGTTACCCATTTTCATATTCGACACTAACATCCTTAGCAAGCTTCCGAAAAATGATGCCAGGGTAGGGTTTCTACACAACCAATTGTGTGTGATGAATTCACATTTAGCCAAAACTGGCAAAAAAATTCACATACATCATGGTCACCCCATTGAGGTCTTTAAAAGGCTTGTCAATCAATATAACATATGTAAGGTTCATACCAACAGAGATTATGAGCCTTATGGAATCAAGAGAGACAAAGAAATTCAAAAATTGTTGTCAACTCATGAAATTGAGTTTGTAACTCATAAGGATCATGTCATTTTTGAAGAAAACGAAGTAGTCAAATCGGACGGAACGCCCTACAGAGTTTACACACCTTACTCAAATGCATGGCGCAAACTGTTTGATGAACAAACACTAACTTTTTATCCGAGTGAATCCCTTTTGGAAAAACTCATTGATGCCGAGCAAGCCCCAACCCCCACATTAGAGGAAATTGGGTTTGAGAAAAGTCCACAGATCATCCCACAGATTCGACTCAATAAAGAATTGATTGATCGATACGAGCAGCATAGAGATTTCCCTGCTATTGAAGGGACCTCAAAAATTGGAATGCATTTACGTTTTGGCAGTCTAAGCGTACGAAAAGCCGTTCAATCAGCACTCGCTTCAAAGAATCCTACTTTTTTAAATGAGCTTATATGGAGAGAGTTTTTTATGCAAATTCTATGGCATTTTCCCCATACTCAGACCCAGAGTTTTAAACCACAGTACGATCGGATTACTTGGCGAAACAACCCCGAAGAGTTCAAATTATGGTGTTCAGGAAACACAGGGTATCCACTTGTAGATGCAGGTATGAGGGAGTTGAATCAAACAGGATTTATGCACAACAGAGTTAGGATGTTGGTTGGAAGTTTTTTATGCAAACACTTACTTATAGACTGGCGATGGGGCGAAGCGTATTTTGCGGAAAAACTTTTGGATTATGAATCATCAACCAATGTTGGCAACTGGCAATGGGTGGCAGGATGTGGAGTAGATGCAGCTCCATATTTTAGAATATTTAATCCCACTTCCCAGATTAAAAAATTTGACAAAAACCATGAGTATATACAGAAGTGGGTACCTGAGCTAAATTCGTTGGAATACGCAAAACCTATGGTAGATCATCAAGCAGCACGTCAACGCTGTTTAGAGGTTTACAAATCCGCAATTGGCTAATGCGAGGTGTAAAAAAAACAAACTTACCCACTAAAGTTTGTGTCGTGTGTTTACGGCCATTTAGTTGGAGAAAAAAATGGGAAAAAAACTGGACGGAAGTTCGATATTGTAGTAAAAAATGCAGAAGTCTAAAGAAACAGCCTTAGTTTGGTTCCGCAACAACCTGCGGATTACAGACAACACAGCTTTGACAACAGCTGTAAACAACCATCAAAAAGTGATTGGTTATGTTTCTGTACCTACATCCATGTTTGATCTGCACCCTCTTGGTTTTAAAAAAACCAGCTACTTTAGAGCAAAGTTCTTATTAGAAAGCATCAAAGATTTAAGGGCAGAACTCCAAAAACTCAACATAAGTTTACTTGTCAGCACAAACGAATTGGCTGAATTGACTGATGTGTGTGATAAATACAAGGTAAGCGATGTGTACCTACAACACGAGTGGACACGAGATGAGAAAGAACAGGAAGAACAATTACCCAAGTCTGTAACTGTTCACCGTTACTATGATCAGTTTCTGTTTCACCCTGATGACATCCCGATGTCGATAGAAAGCTTACCTGAAATATTTACCGGATTCCGAAAGGCATGTGAAAGACATGTTGAAATTCGTCCTTGCACACCGATGCCTATTGCGATGCCATCTGGAAATCTGTTGGAAAACACTCAAGAGCCCCCTTCATTGGATTCTTTAGGTTTTAAAAAATACGAATTAAATCCAAACACAGCTTTTCCATTTCGGGGGGGTAGCTCGTCTGCAAATGAGAGACTCCATCATTATTTTTGGAAAACCAAACGACTTTCCTACTACAAAAAAACTCGAAATGGACTCCTAGGCACCGAATACAGCTCTAAATTTTCACCTTGGCTTGCCAATGGATCGTTTTCTGCAAAAGAAATTTACTGGTCCGTCAAAGAATATGAGGGGAAAATCGAAAAAAACCAATCAACCTATTGGCTCATATTTGAGCTGATCTGGCGTGATTATTTCAAATTTCTATCGCTAAAACACAGAAATCGTTTCTTTTTAATAGGGGGCATAAAAGAAAAACTATATTCATGGAGTATCAATAAGAGAGATTTCGCTACATGGGTCGATGGTACTACCCATGAGCCTTTTGTAAATGCCAACATGATCGAGTTAAAAAAAACGGGGTTTATGAGCAACCGTGGTCGTCAAAATGTAGCCAGTTTTCTGAGTAAACAGATGAAAATTGATTGGCGTTGGGGCGCAAAATATTTTGAATCTATGCTCATTGACTATGATGTTCATAGCAATTATGGCAACTGGATGTACAACGCTGGCGTGGGTAATGACCCAAGAGATCGTGTATTTAATGTACGGCTTCAAGCGGAACGCTATGACCCCAACAAAAAGTACCAGAATTTATGGTTACAAAACACGCTATTTTGATGGAACTAAGACTTATTCTTGGCGATCAATTAAACCCTGACCACAGTTGGTTTGCGAAGGTAGATCAAGATATATGCTATGTCATGTATGAAATGCGGCAAGAGACCGACTATGTACGTCATCACATCCAAAAAGTAGTAGCGTTTTTTGGTGCCATGCGTCAATTTGCTAAACATTTAGAATCAAAAGGGCACATGGTGTTGTATTTCACGATTGACGACCCAGAGAATGAACATCAACTGGATAATAATCTTGAAAAAACCATCAAAATGTTAAATGCCTGTTCTTTCTCCTACTTATACCCAGATGAATATCGTTTGGATGAACAATTGAAAACATTTTGTAATAACATATCAATACCCTCCAAAACATTCGATACAGAGCATTTTATGACAAGTCGTGATGAATTGGCTCATTTTTTCAAAGGAAAAAAAAGCATGGTCATGGAGTTTTTCTACCGCCATATGCGTAAAAAACATCAAATATTGATGAACGGGGATCAACCTGAAGGAGGCGCTTGGAATTTTGACAAACACAACCGGAACAAATGGAAAGGTACTCCTGAAATACCCCTTCCCTATCAACCCAAAACTACTGAAACCCAAAGACTAAAAAAACTCATCGATCAATCTGGTATTCAAACGATGGGTGTTTTTGATGAAAAAAACTTTTTGTTCCCTTTAAATCATCAAGAGGCGGAGGCACAACTAAACTATTTTTGTGAACATTTGTTGGAGTATTTTGGCACTTATCAAGATGCCATGCACACCAAAGAGGTCAATCTGTTTCATGCCAGGATATCTTTTGGCCTGAATGTAAAGCTTCTACATCCTTTAGATGTAATTCAACAAGTAGTAGCTGCATACAGAAAAGACAAAGAAAAAATCAGCTTGGCTCAAGTCGAGGGATTTGTACGTCAAGTTTTAGGTTGGAGAGAATATATGCGTGGATTGTATTGGAAAGAAATGCCCAAATATAAATCGATGAATGCCTTAGACAATCACAACACACTTCCAGATTTCTATTGGACAGGAAAAACAAAGATGAATTGCCTTTCTACAAGCATTAAAAACAGTTTAGACAACGCCTATGCGCATCACATTCAAAGGTTGATGATCACTGGAAATTTTGCCTTGTTGTCACAATCCGATCCAGATGAAGTAGATCGCTGGTACTTGGGAGTTTATGCCGATGCCATAGAGTGGGTTCAGTTGCCAAATACACGTGGGATGAGTCAATATGCAGATGGTGGCATTGTTGCAACCAAGCCTTATGTTTCATCTGGATCATATATCAACAAAATGAGTGATTATTGTCAATCATGTGTGTACAACCAAAAAAAGAGAGTAGGCGATGATGCATGTCCATTTAATAGCTTGTATTGGAATTTCTTGGACGATAAACGGGAGCTTCTTCAGTCTAATAATCGTATGGGAATGATGCTAAACTTACTTAAAAAAATCCCAACCCCAGAACTGATTGCCATCAAAGAACGTGCTTATGCAATTCTATCAAACCCCGATAATTTTTAAACAATTCTTAGTTGATTTACATGGAAAAGCCAGCCTTAACGACTATCGAAATAGACAGAATCATCGAAATGGCTTGGGAAGATCGAACGCCTTTTGATGCGATTAAATTTCAATTCAACCTTTCAGAGCAAGAGGTAATCAAACTGATGCGAAACAATTTAAAACCAGGGAGTTTTCGATTGTGGCGTGCCCGTGTTCAAGGCAGAGCTACCAAACATAGCAAAAAAAGAAATGTTGATGTACAGCGATTTAAATGCAGTCGCCAAAAATCAATCAGTAATAACAAAGTTTCCAAAAGGTAATTTTTGTACATTGTACAAAAACCCCCAATGTCCAATAAAACCCAACCTACAAACAAGACTGTTTTGTCTGTTTTCCAAAGTATTTCAGAAAATACACAACGTCAAGATTGTCAAAAACTACTTGAGCTTTATAAGAAAGCCCTTCGTGAAACCCCTATAGTTTGGGGAGACCGTATCATAGGTTTTGGTCAGTACGAATACCGGTACAGAAGTGGTCGTAAAGGAACATGGTTTGTGTCAGGTTTTGCACCTCGCAAACACACACTTACTCTATATCTTATGTGTGATTTAGAACATAAGATGCTGCCTTTTGAAGGTTTGGGCACATACAAAAAAGGAAAGGGCTGCTTATATGTTAAAAAACTTGAGGATGTGAATTTGGAAAAACTGGAAACGTTAATCTCGACTGCCGCCAAATTGACTCTTGAAATGTGGTCTACTGACGTGTGATTTTTGCACCTAATGCACGTAGACGTTTGTCAATTTGCTCGTATCCTCTATCGATTTGTTCAATATTATGGATGGTGCTGGTTCCTTTAGCAGAAAGCGCAGCAATAAGCAATGAAATTCCTGCTCTAATATCCGGAGAAGTCATGGTGGTGGCTTTGAGAGAGGATTTAAAATCATGACCTATCACAGTGGCTCTATGAGGATCACAGAGAATGATTTTAGAACCCATATCGAGAAGTTTATCCACAAAAAACAAGCGGCTTTCAAACATTTTCTGATGAATCAACACACTGCCTCTTGCTTGAGTAGCAACAACAAGAACAATACTCAACAAGTCGGGAGTGAACCCAGGCCAAGGCGCATCGGCAATTGTAAGTATGGATCCATCTATATAATCTTGCACTTCATACCCCTCTTTATGAGCTGGAATAAACATGTCATCGCCGCGACGCTCAATTTGAATCCCCAGTTTTCGAAAGACTGCAGGAATCTGACCTAAATACTCCCAAGCTACATTAGTGATGGTCAATTCGCTTTTGGTCAGTGCAGCCAACCCTATCCAACTACCGATTTCAATCATATCGGGCAGGATGCGATGTTGGGTGCCTGAAAGACTTTCAACGCCTTCAATAACAAGCATATTTGAGCCTATTCCTGAAATTTTAGCGCCCATTCGATTGAGCATATGACAAAGTTGCTGTAAATAAGGTTCACATGCAGCATTGTAAATTGTAGTTGTGCCTTCTGCCAAGGTTGCTGCCATAACAATATTTGCAGTGCCTGTCACAGAAGCCTCATCCATCAATATGTAAGCACCTTTGAGACGATTTTTAAAAGTCACACCATAAAAATGAGCCTCTCGATCGTATTGAAACTGTGCGCCAAGCTTCATCAAGCCTTCAAAGTGGGTGTCTACACGTCTACGTCCAATCTTGTCACCCCCAGGCTTGGGAATAAAACCTTTTCCAAAGCGAGCCAATAATGGACCCACTAACATAATAGACCCTCTTATACCTCGACCAGCAGTCTTAAATGCCTCAGAAGTGAGGTAGTCCAAATTGATGTTGTCGGATTGAAATGCATAACTGTTGGCTGATAATTTATCAACCTTCACGCCCAATTGGGTAAGAATGTCTATCAATTTATTGATATCAACAATGTCAGGCACATTGCTAATTTCTACACGATCGGGAGTTAATAAAACGGCACATAAAATCTGCAAAGCTTCATTCTTTGCTCCTTGAGGTTGAATAGATCCTGAAAGGGTGTGACCGCCCTCAACTACAAATGTTCCCATATCTATTTGCGGCGTTTAGAACGGAAATTTTTGTTTTTATGAGGTTGTGGTTTTTGTCTTCCAAACCTTTTGTTGCTCAAGCGGATTAAGTCGTCAGAGTTTGAGAGTGTTTCATCTGCATTTCTAAGATCAATTTTTCCATCTGAAAGCTCAAAAAGATGATCAAAAATGACTTTGTCTTCAACCGTGTCTTTGTTCCAGTTTAAAAAACATTTTTTCATATGGTTAGCAATCACAAAAAACAAAGCTTCTTTCTCTTGGCCATCTTCAAATTTTAGGGCAGCCTCTATCATCGTTTTTATATTGTTACCATAAAAACGATATTTTGGAAAATTTTGTGGATATGATAGTGGCTCAGGACGTGCTGACAATACCTCTTTAAGCGGAATAGGATAAGGAGAGTCCACATCCAATTCAAATTCAGACATTATAAAAAGCTGATCCCAAAGTTTGTGTTGAAAATCGGGCACATCGCGTAGGTGGGGGTTTAGATTGCCCATCACTCCAATGATTGCTTGTGCCATTTTGTTGCGTTCGTCTCGATTGTTGAGCTGAACCGCTTGATCTACCATTTTTTGTATATGACGTCCGTATTCAGGTATTCTTAGGCGTGATCGTTTTGTATTGTATTGAAGATTTTCGTTCAAGGGATTGATTTATTGGTTAAAAATACTAAATAAAGTTATAATTGGATGATCCCCTCGATTTTGGATGCTTTTTTATAAATATCTATAATAGCATCTGGGGTTTCAAAAACAGACTCTACAGAAACACTTTCATACTTATTACCTGAAGATTTTTTTGTACTTATTTTCGCATCTATTTTAGAGAAAATAGACAACAAAGCAGTTTTTCGACCTTCGTCTGCAGGGATGATAAACTTAAACAAGTAATTTGTTGGCCAGTCTGATGATTCGGACAACTGCTTGTGCAAACGGTGATAGAAAGAGGCTTCTTTAGATTGACTTTTCATCGAATACAAAGATACCTAATTTTGGTTTCAAAATTCTTAAATTTGATCACATGCAAATCCCAAAATTCAAACGCTATGTGATTTCTGGCGCTCCAGGCAGCGGCAAAACCACCCTAATTAATGCCTTTAAGATGGATGAAGTCTTCTGTTTTGAAGAGATTTCTAGGTCAATTATTGCGGAGGCTCAACAATCTGGAAAAGCACAACCTTTTTTAACAGATCCCTTATTGTTCAGCAATGTATTGCTCTCAAAAAGAATCGATCAATTTAATCACCCAAAGCAAGCACCCTTTCACTTGTACGACAGAGGGATTCATGATGTGATTGCTTACCTTGAGGAAATCAATGCCAAATACCCGATTGAATTTGACGAGATAGCTCAAACTTGTGTTTATGACAAGGTTTTTTTGCTACCACCATGGGAAGAGATATACACACAAGATGCAGAGCGGTATGAAACCTTTCAACACGCAATCAATATTCACGAACATCTGAAAGCGGTTTATCAAAAATTTTCAATGTTCATCGTAGAGGTACCAAAAACAAGTGTCGCGCAGCGTATTGAATTTATTAAGTCTCATTTTTAATGGAGCTTAAATCCATTTTAAAAAAATATTGGGGTTGGGAACATTTTCGTCCCGGCCAAGAGGAGGCCATAAACTCTGTGATTTCTGGTCAAGACACTTTGGTGATATTGCCTACTGGAGGAGGTAAATCGCTTTGCTACCAATTGGTGGGTTTGTACCAACAAAAGTTAACCTTGGTGATAAGTCCATTGATAGCCTTGATGTTAGATCAGGTTGAATCATTACAAGAAAGAGGAGTAAATGCTATGAGCATAAGCGGCACTCTACAGGAAGAAGAACTTGTGGAAGCTTTGGATCGTTGTCAATATGGTAAGATAGACTTTCTATATATATCACCCGAGCGCCTCCAACACCCTTTGGTGAAAGAGCGTCTTCAAAACCTTACAATCGGTTTGTTGGTTGTCGATGAAGCTCATTGCATTTCTCAATGGGGACATGATTTTAGACCGTCATATCGTACAATTCATGAAACCATCCGTTTGGTTGGGCATCCCATCGTGATGGCCCTTACTGCAACAGCAACTCCACTAGTTAAAGAAGATATTTGTGCATCTCTACAACTTAGAAATCCAAAAACTGTACAAAC
>Ga0208880_1000155_pt1 | contig 14453 bp, 13 predicted proteins | sample Knorr_S23_td_Sur_FD_185606 | JGI IMG/M metagenome (GOLD analysis project Ga0208880, IMG submission 185606) | Marine microbial communities from Southern Atlantic Ocean transect - Knorr_S23_td_SurfaceB_ad_5m_LV_B (SPAdes) (version 2) | ecosystem: Environmental > Aquatic > Marine > Oceanic | place...
ATATCCCCAGTACCACTTGCGATATCTAGAACCTTGTCTTTATCTGAAATAGCAGCGAGTTCAACAAGAATCATTTTCCACAACCTATGCATGCCAAAAGACATAGCATCATTCATAATGTCGTAATTTTCTGCAACAGAAGAAAAAACCTCTCCAACATGGGAGCTTTTATCTTTTTCGTCTACCTCTTTGTAACCAAAATGAGTTTTTTTATTCATCGTTAAGTACGCTATCTCTAAACTTAATGAAATTATTGTATCTACTTTGACTAATTTCACCATCATTAAGTTTTTTTATGACATTACAACCTTTATTATTTATATGATTGCAGTCATTAAACTCGCATTCTTTTGAAGATGCATATATTTCTTTAAAACCATCAATAATTTGACTTGTTTTCCATCCAGATATAGGGAGGTCTCTAACCCCTGGAGAATCAATAATTTGAGTACTTGTATTAACTTGATATAGCGTAGAGATAGATGTTGTATGAACTCCTTGGTTATTTGAAAGCATGTTTGTTTTGATTTCCTTACCTGTAATTAATGAAGTAAGAGTCGATTTTCCTGCACCAGAGTTGCCAACAAATAGAGCACATTTATCTTTCAAATAATTTTGAAGAAGATCTATGTTTGTGTTTTCTTTTGCAGAAATACTAAAGGTTTGAATATCAAGGCTTTTATATAGATTTATCTGCTCCAAATAAGCATCCTCATGACTAAGATCTGATTTATTACAAATAATAAAAGGCTCTATATCTGATAATAATGAAGTTAAAATCCATTTATCAATAAATTCAGCAGTGGTTTTGGGTTTTGGTGTTACTAGTATGCCAACATGACTAAGGTTGGCAGCTATATTTCTGTATTTTAGTCCGTCCTTTTTTTGCAAAAGCGATTTCCTACCTTCTCTAGATAAAATTACTCCCTTAGTCTCTTTGCTATCTTGTAATATTTCAATCTTAACTATGTCCCCAACAATAATATCTTTTATCCCAATACACGGGATGTCTTTTTCGTCTGTACGAACCAAACAGCTATTTGAGTAAAATTCGATTACTAAACCAGTTTGAACTTTTTGCATAATAAGCACAAAATACACTAAAGGAAGAAATATAAAAAGTTATGAAGAGCTTACAATCAAAAGATAATTTAGTCTGGCTTGACCTAGAGATGACCGGCTTGGATCCTGAAAAAGAAAGAATCATAGAAATAGCTACATTAATTACAGACTCACAACTTAATATTTTAGCTGAGGGACCAAATTTGATAATAACTCAACAAACCTCATTGCTAGACCAAATGGACGAATGGAATCAGAACCAACATGGATCATCTGGGCTGATAAATGCAGTAAAGAAAAGTTCTATTACTGAACAGATGGCTGAAATAGAGACATTAGATTTTGTTTCAAAATACGTTGGCCCGAATCAATCACCTATGTGCGGAAACACAGTTTCACACGACAGAAGGTTCTTGGCTAAATATATGCCCAGATTAGAATCTTATTTTAATTATAGACACATAGATGTATCTTCTTTTAAGGAAGCTGCAGTTAGATGGATGAATGAGGCTCAAGTATATGAGAAGGAAGGATCTCATAGAGCTCTGGGTGATATTAAAGAGTCTGTTGCAGAATTGAAATTTTATAAAAATCTTTTTCTACCAGAGGTCTAATTAATCTTTTTTATTTAAAGGCTGTATGTTTAATGGAAACGAACTTACCTGTCCTTTGTTTTCTTTTATCTTAGCTTCCCCAGTCTCTTTTACTTCATCTATTCTTATAATTGCATTTATAGGAATATAACTTCTTTGAACATCTGAAAATTCATTTTTAAGTTTTTCTGATGATGGATCTACAACTAGTTGTTTATCTTTATTGAATATATAATTCTCAACCTCAATGAAACCGTACATATCACTTTGAAAAATTTGTTTGGCAAAAACTTCATATATTTCACCAAGTTGCATGAAAATTATCTTGTAAACGCTTTTAGATTTCATAATACTTAATTATATGGGTACGAAACTTTATATTAAAACCTATGGCTGTCAAATGAACGAATATGATTCGGACAAGACCGTAGATATTTTAAAAGAAAAAAAAGGAGTAGAACTAACAAATGATGTCAAAGATGCAGACATCATTCTCCTTAACACATGCTCTATAAGAGATAAGGCTGAATCAAAAGTTTATTCAGAACTTGGAAGGCTCAATAAGCTTAAAGAGAAAAATCCAAACTTAAAAATAGGCGTTGGTGGATGTGTTGCAACTCAAGAAGGTAGCAATATAAAAAAACGCGCTCCCTATGTTGATCTTATATATGGCCCTCAAACCCTTCATAGAGTTTCTGATTTATTGGACATTGACCCTAACAAGGGCATCAAAGCAATTGATATAACTTTTCCAATTGAGGAAAAATTTGATTCTTTACCAAAACCAACTATAGGAGGTCCTTCAAGTTATGTTGCTATTATGGAAGGGTGTTCAAAATATTGCTCTTTTTGCGTTGTTCCCTACACCAGGGGTGATGAGGTCAGTAGAAAACCTGAGCAAATTTTTGATGAGGTTGCTCGCCTTGCTGAGCAGGGAGTAAGTGAAATCACATTTCTAGGACAAAATGTAAATTCATACAAAATGCCATATAAGGATAGAATTTTAAGGTTGTCAGATCTTATAGAGATAACAAGTCACATCGATGGTATCGAAAGAATTAGATATACAACTTCTCATCCATTAGATATGACGGATGATTTAATTGAGGCATATCAATATATACCTCAATTGGTGAGTCAGCTTCACTTACCGGTGCAATCAGGATCAAATAAAATTCTAGAGAAGATGAAAAGAAATTACACAATAGATATATTCCATGATGCAGTTCAAAGAATTAAATCTTTCAGACCAGACCTTAGGGTTTCATCTGATTTTATTGTAGGATTTCCTGGTGAATCTCATGATGATTTTATGGAGACCATGGATCTGGTTAATGAGATAGAATTTGATTCATCTTTTAGCTTTATTTATTCCAAGAGACCTGGAACTCCTGCCTCTAAATTAGAGGATAAGATCCCATTAGAGGAAAAGAAAGAGCGCCTTAACATACTTCAAGATAGACTGAACCATTTTCACAGAAATCATAGCAAGAGTATGGTTGGAAGTATTCAAAGATGTCTTGTAACCGGCATTGCAAAAAAAAGATCAGATCAACTCCAGGCAAGAACAGAATGTAATAGAGTTGTAAATTTTGATCTTGAAAATATAGGTTTTATAGGAAAACTAGTAGACATAGAGATTACAGAGGCATTATCCTATTCTTTATTAGGCACTTTGCATAATCCAAGAGGTAAAATCAAAAATTAATGCAAGAAACTCAAACCGCTTTAAGAAACATCTCTTTAAAACCATCTAACGCAGAAAGAATAGCCCTATTTGTTGGAGAGCTTAATGGTAATTTAAAACTGATAGAAAAAAGTTTTTCAGTAAAAATTTTTCATAAGGGTGATGAAGTAAAAATAACTGGTAACGAAAAAGATATTAAACACGCATCTGATGCGATTTTAGATTTATATAATTTAACAAAGAAAAATATTGAAATTAGTAAAGAAGCCGTTCATTTAACAATTCAATCACACCTGAATTTGAGTCTATCAAAAAAAGCTGAGGTTATTGACTCAGATATTCAAATAAGAACACCGAAAAAGATTGTCAGACCAAGAGGGGGCAACCAGCAGAGCTATATTAAAAATATAAATAAATACGAGATAAACTTTGGCATTGGTGATGCTGGGACTGGTAAAACCTATATAGCTGTGGCAGCTGCTGTAGAAGCTCTTCTTAGTGACAAAGTTCAACGCATAGTATTAATTAGACCAGCGGTAGAAGCTGGGGAGAAGCTTGGTTTTTTACCCGGTGATCTCTCGCAAAAAGTTGATCCTTATCTTAGACCTCTATATGACGGATTGTATGAGATGTTAGGCATAGAAAAAACTACTAAGTTAATTGAAAAAGAAGTAATAGAAGTTGCTCCGCTTGCTTATCTTAGAGGACGAACACTTAACAACTCTTTTATCATCATGGATGAAAGTCAAAATACAACTGTTGAACAAATGAAGATGGTCCTAACAAGAATAGGTTTTGGCTCACAAGCAGTTATCAATGGTGACTTAACTCAAATTGATTTACCTAAACACATTACTTCAGGCCTTGATCATGTTATTCATGTTTTGAAAGAAACAGATGGTATTGGTATTACTCGATTTTCTTCAAATGATGTGGTGAGACACCCTCTTGTTAGAAAAATCATAGATGCCTATAAAAAATTTGAATTAAATATAAACAAGTGAACTTAATAATTTCTCTAGATGAGGGCATTGATATTGAAAAGCCACTCGATAAAAAATTAAATAAGATTGTTTCTACAATTCTCGACCAAGAGAAAATGTCTGATTGCGTTATAAACCTTCGCTTATTGAATGATAAGGAAATGAGAAAATTAAATATGCAATTTCGTCAAAAAGATAAAACTACAAATGTATTATCTTTTCCAAATGATGATATTTCAGTAAAACAAACAAAAAATATTGGCGATATTGCAATCAGTATTGAGTACGTGAAAGCAGAAGCTAAAAAAGAAGGAAAAACTTTTGATGATCATATTATTCACATGTTGGCTCATGGTGTATATCATATACTTGGATATGATCATGAAAATAATGAAAATGCTATGATCATGGAAAATAAAGAAATACAAATTTTAAAAAAAATAAATATTAGTAATCCATATTAAATGAATCAAAATTTAGATAGCGACGACAGTCACCCTCCTTCGGGAATCTTATCAAAGATAAAAAAATTCTTTAGAAATCCATTTTTTATTAAGACTCAATCTGTTTCTGAAGTGACTGACTTCCTTAAAGATGCTGTTGACCTTAACATCATTGATAAAGAGGCAGAATCCATTGCTAATAAGGCCATAAGACTTGGTAATACAACAGTTAAAGAAATAATGGTTCCTAAAGTTGATATGGTAACATTTGGAGTTGATGAAGAGATTAATGTCATTATAGAAAAGATCATTGCTTCTGGTCATTCTAGATATCCAGTATTAGGGCAGGAAAGGGATGAAGTAAAAGGTCTTTTGCTTGCAAAAGATATGTTGCCTAAAATTTATGGCGGAATTGCAGAATTTAGTCTGTATGAGATGTTGCGAGAGGTAAACGTAGTCCCTGAAACTAAAAAAGCTGATTCATTGCTAGAAGAGTTCAAGAAAGATAGATCACACCTTGCAGTTGTCATCGATGAATATGGAACTATATCGGGGCTAGTTACCATTGAGGACATTCTTGAGGAGTTAGTGGGTGAAATTGAAGACGAGCATGATATTGATGAAGAAGAAATAATTAAAATATCACAAAATATCTATACAGCAGATGCTAAGGTTGAAATTGAAGACTTCACAGAGTTTTTTAATCTAAATATAGATCCTTTGGAGATAGATGCAGAAACATTAGGCGGATTTATTATTAGTGAATTGGGGGTACTCCCTAAAAAAGGTGACGTTATAAAAATTGAAAATCTTTCCATCAAAGTTACCCATGCTGATGACAGAAAAATAGATAAAGTTCAGATAAAAAAATCTTAATGGCCCTTAAGCAATATTTCACTGCATTCGTGTTTGGGCTTATTGGGATATTTGCATTTGCACCCTTCTCTATCAAGCCACTGATATTAGTATCATATGCATACTTAATAAGAACTATATTATTTGAAAATATCCATACACTTAAGAAATTAATATCTTGGGCAATCGGCCATTGGGGTTTTGGAATGTCATGGTTAATAGTAAGTGTTTACTATTATGGAGAAACAGGCATATTAATATCTCTTGTTATTTTTGCTCTATTAACTTTATTCCTTACACTATGTTTTGGACTGCCTTTAATAGTATTAAAATACAGATTATTTAGTGGTAAGGCGGAGTCTAAACATTTAAAAATTTTAACTATTTCAAGTCTTCTGATTTTATTTGAATTATCAAGATATTATTTATTAAATGGGGTTCCGTGGTTAATTCCAGGAACTGTTTTTCTTGATACACCACTTCATTCAATTTACTCTCTTGTTGGAGTTACAGGAGGCTCTTTCATTGTTTATCTCATAGCCACTTCAATAGCAATTTTATGGGAACATAGATATAAGATATTTTTTGGATCTTTGGTATTATTTATTCCAATAATTGATAAAAACGAAAGAATTGAATTCGATCTTAATGTTTCAATAATTCAACCCGCCTCTGATCCGTTTCAAAAATATAATATTGGTTATAAATCTTATATTGAAAATAATATTCTTGATTTGATAAAAGATACATCTATAGAATCTCAAATGATTGTGCTGCCTGAAGCAGAGCTTCCATATTCATTGAATTCAAATGATTTCAACCAGTTTATTAATAAAGTTAATAAAAAAGATAAAGAAATTATTATGGGTGTTTGGAATATTAATGATAAAACTCTTTTTAACTCATTAATCAATGTTAATACCAACGAAATCTATAATAAAAGACATCTAGTTCCATTTGGAGAATATATACCCTTTTCAAGCTCATTAAGAGGCCTAATAGATTTTTTTGATATGCCTATGTCAAATGTAGCTCATGGCAGCAGTATTCAGGATAATATTAAAATCAGCAGTGTAGATGGGGTAAACTTCTCACCACTAATTTGTTTTGATGTAGCTTTTGGAAATACTGTTAGAAAAAGCAACATTAGTTCTAATTTTATAATTAATGTAAGTAATGACACTTGGTTTGGGAAATCAATGGGCCCATATCAGCACCTAGCAATAACAAGAATTAGAGCTATTGAAAATAATAAATGGATTGTAAGAGCAACCAATGATGGAATTTCAGCAATAATAACTAGTAACGGAACAATTGTCGATAAAATAGATAAAAATATCTCAGGTGTGATCAATTCTGGCATTAATTTTACTTATAAAAGAAGCCTGTATAATATTTTTGGTCACTATATTCCAATTATTTTGGCTTTAACAATGCTGTTAACGTCGTTTATAATTAATTTATGCTCAAAAAGAAAAAAAAATTAACATTATTGCTATTCTCAGTAATTATTTATGCTGAAAGTGCCCATATTGAAGTTGATATATCTGAACAAAGACTATATTTGATAGAAAACAACCTAATCAAAGCTTCTTATCCAATCTCCACATCTAAATATGGAGAAGGTAGTATTCAAAATTCATTCAAAACACCACTAGGGGAACATTCTATTAAAGAGATGATTGGTGAAGAGGTAGAGATAAACACTATATTTACTTCACGAATAAATACTAAGAGATCTGCAACAATAATTGATCAGTTTGAAGATACCGATAATGACTATGTTACATCCAGAATAATATGGCTAGATGGCGAAGAGGAAGGTTTCAACAAAGGTGGAAATGTAGATTCTTTTCAAAGATATATATACATCCACGGAACCCATGAAGAGGGACTAATAGGCACAAAAGCATCACATGGCTGCATTAGAATGTTCAATTATGATGTAATTGAATTATTTAAATTAGTAAATATTGGGACAAAAGTTCTAATTAGAGCCTAATATCCCAAATTAAACATAACACCTAAAAGTTGCCTGCAACTGAGGACATAGAAAAATTAAGTTTTTTCTTTCTATCGTCCTCTGAAGGCGCATCATTCAGCTTTTCTCCACTTTGTGCAAGCTTAATTAGTAATTCACTAGGTTTGTATGCGTCATTCCCAGTAATTTCATGATATTTCTTTAATTTATCAACAACAACGTCTAAACCCATAGCATTTGCATGATGCATTGGTCCACCTCTCCATATTGGAAAACCATACCCATTAATATAAACAACATCTATATCTGCCGCTCTCTGGGCTACACCCTCTGATAATATATCTGCTCCCTCATTGATAAGAGCTAAGATACATCTGTCTATAATTTCTTCATCTGAAATTTCTCTTCTTGTAAAACCATTCTCTGCAGAAATCTTTTCATACACTTCTTCGTTTTCTGGAGCAGGGTTAGGAGCTCTTGAGCCTTCACTATAGTTGTAATAACCTTTGCCATTTTTTTGACCGAATCTATCGTTATCACATAAATAATCCCCAATCTTTGCATGAAGTGGAGATTCAACTCCACTAAGCTTTCTTGCTCTCCAGCCAAGATCTAGACCAACTAAATCCATCATTCTAAATGGCCCCATATTTAATCCAAATGATTCTATTGCTTGATCAATTTGATGAGGAAGGGCACCTTCAAGAAGAAGCGTATTAGCCTGTGCTGTATAGTTAAAAAGCATCCTATTGCCAATAAATCCTGGTGCATTAAGAGATACAACGGCAGCTTTTTTTATCTTCTTGCTAACTGTCATTACACTAGCTAATGTTTCGTGGGATGTCTTTTCTCCACGAACTACTTCTAACAATCTCATGATATTAGCTGGACTGAAAAAGTGAGTACCCACTACCTTATCAGGCCTTTTAGTTACAGATGCAATTGCATCTACATCTAATCCAGAAGTGTTACTTGCAAGTATTGCATTTTCATTAGTATGCTCATCAAGATTTTTAAAAATTTCTAATTTTAAATCTAAGTTTTCATATACAGCCTCGATTGCAATATCAACATCATGTAGATCTTTATATTCAAGACTTGATGATATTAGCCCAAAAACCATATCTTTTTGTTCAGGCGTCATTCGACCTTTACCAACCATAAAGTCATAATTTTTTTCTATTACAGAAAGACCTCTTTTTAAATTTTGTTCGTCTTGGTCAATTATATGAACTGGTATGCCTGCATTAGCAAAACACATAGCAATACCTCCCCCCATTGTTCCTGAACCAATGATTCCAGCTTTTTTAATTTCCATTGAAGGGGTGTCTGCAGGAACATCTGAAATTTTTGATGCAGCTCGTTCGCCAAAGAATATATGAATCATTGCTTCTCTTTGTGGATGCATTAGACACTCAACAAACAACTCTCCTTCTTTTTTTAACCCCTCATCAAAATCATCAAGATTTATAGCAGCTTCTACACATTTAATAATTTGACCAGGTGCAAACTGACCCTTTCTTGCCTTAGCTGCCAAAGCTTGTGCTTCAACTAAAACATTTTCTGATCCTCTTGCTTCGATCATCTTTTCATTAAGGTCACGAACTTTAGGGTGATCAGAACCTTCTTTTGCCTTTTCTTTAGCAAATTGAATAGAATCTTCTACAACATTATCAGATAGTGAGTCCACAATTCCCATATCAAAAGCTTTTTTTGCAGGTATATGTGCTCCTGTAAGCATCATTTTAAGTGCTTCTGAAGGGCCGGCCAGCCTTGGAAGTCTTTGTGTCCCACCTCCACCAGGTAAAAGGCCTAAATTTACCTCAGGTAGACCAACGAATGCTTGTTTAGAGGCTATTCTATAGTTACAACAAAGAGCTGTTTCAAGCCCACCACCAAGAGTTATACCATTAATAGCTGCTACCAAAGGCTTGGAACAATACTCCATGCTTTTAAATACATCATTTAAGCTATGTCCGCTCATATTTCCACCAAACTCTGAAATATCTGCTCCAGCTATAAATGCTCTTCCTTTACCTGTAACAACTACACCAACAACACTTTCATCAGCCTCTGCCTTAGCAATGCCCTCAAAAAGACCATTTCTAACACCCTCACTCAGAGGGTTCACAGGGGGGTTATCTACAGTTAAAAGCGCAATGTTATCAACAATTTCATAGTGGACTGTTCCTTTCAATTTATACTCCGTAAATAATTTAGACATGCATTATACATAAAAAATATGCATATTTATCCTTATAAAATCGCACATTTAGCGATAATTAAGAATAAATTAAATTTATTTTATAAAAACTATTGATAATATAATATAAATATATATAATAATACATGTCAGCACTCCTCTCCCCCTATTAGATTTGCTGACACTCTGGAATCATATGGAGGGCTCAGTCCCTCCATTTTTAATTTAGAACTATAAAATGAGTAAATATAAAGAATTATTTGAAACTGTAATTTTAGTTAGTGTTTTTTTAATATCTGTTCTTGCAATAGGCCCAATAGCTTAATCACTATTAAATATATATAATTTTTTAATGAAAAAAATTTTCTTCAGCTTTTTTTGTCTATTAGTTGTTCAACATATTCATGCATGTCCAGATCTTCTTAATTCTGACATGAGAATACTTGATTCTACAGAAACACAAAATTTGTGTGCATATGAGGGCAAAACATTGTTAGTGGTGAACGTCGCCAGCAGATGTGGCTATACGTATCAATACTCTGGACTTCAAAATTTATATGAAAAATATAAAGATAATGACTTCGTGGTTTTAGGTGTACCATCAAGAGATTTCTTTCAAGAGTATTCAAAAGAAAGTTCTGTGGCTGAGTTCTGTTCTACTGAATACGGAGTTGAATTTCCTATGTTCGCAACAGTAAAAGTAAGAGGAAAAAAGGCTCACCCTTTTTATAAAAAATTAAAAGAGGAATCTGGTGTTGAGCCAACATGGAATTTTAATAAGTATTTAATTTCAAAAGAGGGAAGAGTTGTTTCAACATTTAAATCTGGTGTGAAGCCAGATTCTCCTGAGTTAGTCTCTGCAATTGAGGAAATACTTTAATACTAGCTGGATACCAAAACTTTCTTGGGCTTATTAAAAGCAAAGATTCCGTTATCTACAACCCCAGGAATGTTATTTAGCAAAGCTTCTATCGCTTCTGGACTTGATATATCAAGGTCTTTGACATCTAATATTTCATTGCCTTGATCGGTAATAAAACCGGCCCTATATATCGGCGTCCCTCCCATAGAGACAATTTTTCTTGCAACTAAGCTTCTACTTTCTGGAAGAACCTCTACAGGCAATGGAAAAGCTCCAAGCTGAGGCACTAGTTTTGTTTCATCAACAATACATACAAACTCATTAGATGCAGACGCAACGATTTTTTCTCTTGTATGAGCGCCACCACCTCCTTTTATAAGCTCATAATTTGGAGAAACTTCATCTGCACCATCTATGTAATAGGCAATATCTATAACATCATTTAGATTAAAAACTTCAATACCTTTTTCATTTAATAAGTTCGAAGATGCTTCGGAGCTTGATACTGCACCAGCAAATAAATTTTTATATGCACTAAGCTCTTCTATAAAAAAATTTACAGTAGAGCCAGTTCCAATACCCAAAATCATTTCAGGATGAAGCTTGTCTTTAATATAATCTATTGCTTGTTTGGCAACATTTATCTTTGAGCTACTCATATCTGTATAATACAAGAAAAATAACAATAAATAATTATCTTGAGACTGAAAATAAAGAAAACAGGTTCTTTTAAGAACTCTAAAAAATATATAAAGTTAATTGAAGATGCATCTGTATATGATGTAGCAATAAACTCGCCCATAACATATGCACCTAATTTATCTTTAAAAGAAAAGAATAAGATCTTTTTAAAAAGAGAAGATTTACAACCAATTTTTTCTTTTAAAAATAGAGGAGCTTATAACAAAATAATCAATTTATCTGATTCTGAAAAGAAGAGGGGTGTTATAGCTGCCTCGGCAGGAAATCATGCACAGGGCGTTGCAAGTGCTTGTAAAAAATTAAAAATAAAGTGCACCATTGTAATGCCTATAACAACACCTGAGATAAAAATTAAAGATGTAAAAAGGTTTGGCGCAAAAATAATTCAGCATGGTGACGATGTAAATACAGCTTTATATGAGGCAAAATCTTTATCAAAGAATAAGAAATTAACCTTTGTCCATCCTTTTGATGACCCTTATACAATTGCTGGTCAAGGAACTATTGGTAAAGAAATTCTTGAGGATGATAATCATTATGATGCTATATTTGTTCCAGTTGGAGGCGGAGGAATTCTAGCCGGTGTCTCTTCGTGGATTGCTCAGCACAACAAAAAAATCAAGATAATTGGAGTGGAAGTAGAGGACTCAGCTTGTTTTACAGAAGCAATAAAAGCTAATAAAAGGATTACGCTCAAAGAAGTTGGTTTATTTGCAGATGGCGTAGCAGTATCTCAAGTTGGTAAAAATAATTTTGATGTTTTAAAAGAATGTGTAGACGAGGTTATAACAGTAACAGTAGATGAGGTTTGCGCTGCTGTAAAAGATATATTTGAAGATACTAGAGTGCTATCAGAGCCAGCGGGAGCACTTGCTTTAGCTGGACTAAAAGTTTATTCAAAGAAAATTAAGGGTAAAAATTTATTAGCTATTAGCAGTGGCGCTAATGTTAACTTCCAAAGATTGAACTTTATTGTTGAAAGATCTGAGTTAGGTGAAAATAGAGAAAAAATACTTAGTATAAAAATACCGGAACAACCAGGAAGTTTTTTAAATCTCTCCAGAATATTTGGATCATCTTTAATAACCGAGTTCAATTATAGAAAATCAGATCTAAATGATGCATATGTTCTTGTTGGTGTCAGAATAAAGACAGATAAGTCATATCAAGCCATAAAGAATAAATTAAAAAAATCAGGCTTTGCTTACAAAGACCTTACAAGAAATGAGATTTCTAATGACCATCTGCGACATATGGTGGGAGGAAGAATCAATCAAAAAGGTCACAAAAATGAGAGAATTTTTCGAGGCGAATTTCCTGAAAAGCCAGGAGCTCTCTTAACATTCTTAGAAAAATTTGGTAGCAACTGGAACATATCATTATTTCATTATAGGAATCTTGGATCAGCATTTGGAAAAATATTAATTGGAATAGAAGACAGCAATTCGAACAAGTTACATCTTATCAAACACCTTAATAAAACAGATACTGTATTTATTGAAGAGACTTCTAATAAGGCCTATAAAGACTTTTTAAAATAACTAGTACTTTAATCTAAACTTGATTGAATATACTTCGTCTGAAGGATTGTTCCATGGTTGATTAAAAATTTCAGATTTAGAATAATCTTCATCTTCATCATAACTGGTTCCACCTTTTGAATACACAAGATAAAGATAGGATAGAGGGGCAATTTCATACTTATACCTCACTTGAAACGAAACAACACCTTGAGTGAATGGCTTTATCAAGTCATCTGTCTCATACAAGTAGCCGCCACTATCTGAAATTAAGCTTCGTGGATTATCTGCCTGAAGTGCAACAAATTGACTTTTTAATCTGATTTCATGCTTATTGCCACTAAACCAATTTAAGCCCATGGAAAAAGTATCTTGCTCAGAGTCATACAAGCCAAATTTATTATCTTCAGTCCATATGAGCCATTCATTTTCTTTTCGAATTCTGTATTGCAGATTTATTTTCAGATTATCATTTGGGAAATATGAGCCTGCTATCTTATAAAACTCTCTTTTATAGCCTTCAGAGTTCCAAGAGTTATATTTATCTCCTTTTTCAAAACTGATTCTCCAATCATAGGTCCAAAATTTATAATTAACTGCTTCAAAATCTAATGTTATATTTTTTTTCTTTTTGATTCTGACAAATGGAAAATCAGGATTCTTTCTAGTTATAGTTGTATTTTTCCCTGAGGTCTTAATACCAAAATCAAACTTAAGTTTTGATGTGTCTTTAAAGGTGATTTCATTTTTTTGATCAATTCTAATAGGGTTTGAATTTCCGTTGGTATCGGAATCATGATTAAAGTCAATATTCATATCAATTTGATTTACAGGTGACTCTTTTGAAAAGTTTACTTGCTTAAAACCTCCGCCAAGACCAATATGAATCCAATCAGCTTTTCTAAGATATCCGAAGTCATTTAACTGAAAATTTTCATCAAAATACAAGATGCTTCCAGTTATGTATGAAAAATTTGACGGTTGATAATTAAATTGAGACCTATAACCAAACCCAGAATCATCATCTTTTTCAGAAAAAAGTAAATCTGTAAAATAAGTTAATTGATCTGATTTTATATTTACATAATCAATTACATTAACGGTTGCGGTATTGTTGTTAAAACTATCATCGACATGAGTAAGCATATATCCAAGCGTTTTGTTACCAAGGTCTCTTCTTGACCTAAAAGCATAAAAGTTTCTTCCTAAAGAAAAGGATTCATCTGCTTCTCTTGCAGCAAAGAATCCTAATTCTGTTTTTCCTGTTTTTTGTGAATACCTCAAAGCATAATCTATGTCTGAATAATTTTTCTTTGAGTTTTCACATTCATCAATATTGTCCTCTTCCGAACATTTATAGCTTGGAGCCGAACCAATTCTTCTAGTATTCATAACCGTATAACGATCATAGTTATTAATATTAAAAAGAGATTGATTTTCATTAAAAAAGGCTCTTTTCTCAGAATAAAAAGTTTCTTGTGCTGAAAAATTTATCACAACATCATCACTCTCAGCCTGACCAAAATCTGGATTAAATGTCGCATTAATTTGCTTACCTGTTC
>Ga0208880_1000156_pt1 | contig 14422 bp, 16 predicted proteins | sample Knorr_S23_td_Sur_FD_185606 | JGI IMG/M metagenome (GOLD analysis project Ga0208880, IMG submission 185606) | Marine microbial communities from Southern Atlantic Ocean transect - Knorr_S23_td_SurfaceB_ad_5m_LV_B (SPAdes) (version 2) | ecosystem: Environmental > Aquatic > Marine > Oceanic | place...
TTTATTTTTAACTAATTCTTTATTTTCTGTAACTTTGTAATCACTTTTTTTAAATTTAATTAACTTGTTAGTTAATTCTTTGCTTTCTTTTTTCCATTTTCTTAAACCACCATCAAGCACAGATATTTTTTTAATATCATGTCCAAAATAAATAAACATATACCAACATCTACATGAGCTAATAACGTCTGAGTCGTCATAAATAACAACATGATCTTCATTTGTGATTCCAAAATTTGATATAATTTCTTTCCATAATATTGCATTAGGCAACATATGTGGAAGGTTGCTAGTTTGATCAGAATTCTTGTCTAAATCAAAAAATTGAGAGCCTTCAATATGTTCGTTTAAAAATTCTTGTTTCGCATTTCTTTTTGAAGACGGCATGTGCCAACTAGCGTCAATAATTTTTACATTTTTAAGATTTTTTGCTAACCAATCTGAGCTTACTAGAGTCATCTCAAACCTTTCTTCATAATATATTTTTGATGGTATTCTTCTGCCTTGCAGTAATTACTAATTTTTGAAATATTTGTTTCAATTTTATCTAAGTGTTTTTTATTAAATTTATTTTTTAATTCTTCAGCAATTTTTTTTTGGTTTTCATCAACATAAAATATCTCACTTCGATATTGTGGACCTACATCTGGAAATTGCATATCTTTTTGAGTTGGATCATGGATATTAAAAAAAATTTCTAATATTTCTTTGTAAGATATTGTGTTTTCATCAAAAGTTAATTTTACAGTTTCAGCGTGGCCAGTATCACCACCGCAAACTTGTTCATAGGTTACTTTGTTTGATTTTCCACCTGCATAACCTACTTCTGTTTCGGTAATGCCTTTAGTTTGTCTAAATATTTCTTCTGGTTTCCAAAAACATCCGAGCGCTAAGTAACAATGTTGCATATTAAAATAATGTGTTATTAGAGAGCGGAGGATATTCAATTGCTTACAAAAAATCAAACTGGAGTTTTATTCATGGTAGCAAGCGTAGTGTGTTTTGCTGTTATGGATATGTGCGTCAAATGGCTTAATTATTATCCTTACGGTGAAGTATTTTTTGCAAGATTTTTTTTTGGTTTAATTCCAATATTTTTAATTATTCCAAAAGATAAGTGGAAAGATTTTTATAAAACTTCTAGACCAGGATTGCATGCCTTTAGAGCAATAGCAGGAGCAACCGCTTTCATTTGTATTTTTTTTGGACTTAGAAACCTGCCTCTAGCTGATGTAGTTTCCCTAACTTTTGCAGGTCCAATATTTGTAACGATAGCATCTATTTTTGTTTTAGGAGAAACTGTTGGTCTTAAAAGATGGTCAGCAGTTTTTTTAGGTTTCGTTGGTATGTTGTTGATTGTTCAACCAGCTTTTAAAGAGTTAAATTATTATTATTTATCTCCTATTTTATTCTGTATTTTTTTCTCAGGTGTTGCGATCAGTGTCAGAGCTTTATCTAAAACCGAACCTAATTATAGAATAGCTTTTTATTTTACAGCTTTATGTACTTTAATTGGTCTTGCAACATTGCCTTTTGGCTGGGTAATGCCAACGTTAAAAGATTTTGGTCTTTTTGTTATTATGGGCTTATGCGGAAGTGTAGCTAATTTATTTTTAACGCAAAGTTATAGACTTGCAGAGGCCTCTCTTGTTACACCAATAAAATACTTGAGTTTAGTTTTTGCAATAACTTTTGGATTTATAATTTGGGGTGAAATTCCAAAACCTCTAATGTTATTAGGTTCCTTTTTAGTTGTAGCTAGTTCTTTAATAATTTTCATAAGAGAAAAACAATTAAAAAAAGAAATTGTTGCCCCAAGGACATGAAACAACCTCCTCCCTATTGGAGTAAAGCTAAATCGTATTTGTCTAAAAAAGATAAAGTAATCAAAAGTTTAATTAAAAAATATAATTCAGGTTATTTGATAAGCCGAAATGACGTTTTTTTCTCACTTTGCAAAAGTATAATTGGACAACAAATTAGTGTAGCTGCAGCTAATTCTGTTTTCAATAAATTTAATTTGGCTTGCAAAAATCATATTACTCCAAAAAAAGTTAATTTGTTAAAACTAGCTAAGCTTAAAAAATGTGGTTTAAGCAGGCAAAAAGTTAGAGGCATAAAAGATTTAGCAAAGAAATATTTAGATAAAAGTTTTAATCCTAATTTAGTAAAAAAACTTAATGATGAAGAAGCAATACAATATTTATCTGAGCTTAGACAAATAGGAAGATGGTCAGCAGAAATGATTTTGTTATTTACCTATAACAGACCTAATATTTGGCCTATTCAGGATATAGGATTGTTAAGAGCTATTTCTAACAATTATAAAAAAAGTTATCCACCTCCAAAAACTTTTGTTAACAAATTGTATAAAAATTTATCTCCATATTGCTCTGTAGCAACATGGTATTTATGGAGATCAATTGATAATGAGCCTCAAGCTATTCAGTACTAAAACCTTCAACTATTTGTAAATTTCTGTCTGTAGTTGTCTGAGCAAGTTTCCAAGCCGATTGATATTCATTTGAGTTATAACAATTATTTGCAGCATCAAAAGTTGGAAATTCCCAAATAACAGTTCTTGGATAATTTTCGCCTTCAAGCGTATTATATTTTCCACCTCTTACCAAAGGTTTCCCACCGTGTTTTTTTATTGCTTCTGTTGCAAGCTTGGCGTAGTTGCCAAGATTATTTGTGCTTTCAATTTTTTTATAAAGCGCTATCCAATATCCTTTACTCATTTACAATACCTCCAAAAAGTTTTAATAGACTCCATGGCCAATAAACTGATCATAGATTGGAAACAATATAATCTAATCGTAGAAAAATTAGCAGTTAAAATCCATGAAAGTGGTTTTAAACCTACAATGCTTATAGGCATTATGCGAGGAGGAGCTCCTATTATTGATGTGCTTAGTAGAATATTTAAGCTTAAGTGCGCCTATTTAGCCGTTGAGTCTTACTCTGGAACTGGAGTGGAAGATCAGCAAGGAGAGTTAGTTTTTTCAAGAGAGATGAGCTCAACCGTCCAAGATATGGGAGGAAGATTGTTACTTTGTGATGATCTTTCTGACACAGGAGTTACACTAAACAAAAGTATTGAGTGGTTAAAAAAGTATCCTCCAATTAAAGACAATATAGAAGCAATAAAAACAGCAGTTCTTTGGAAGAAAAAAGACTCTACTTTTGAGCCAGATTATATTGCTGAAAGACTAGATGACAATCCTTGGATTGTTCAACCTTTTGAAAACTATGAAGAGGTAAGAATAGAAGACTTGGTTAAGAAGCACAAAAAATAAGGGCCAGCTTTCACCAGCCCTTAAAATTTATTTTTTAGTTAACAGCAAAACTTGCAACACTTAATCCAGCAATTAACCAAATTGCAGGAGAAGTTGATCCAAATTTTCCAGTAAAAATTTTAATTAATGCGTAAGCAATAAAAGCTAAAGCGATACCGTTACTGATACTATAAGTAAGTGGCATAGCTATCATAGCTAAAACTGCAGGACCTGACTCAGCAATATCATCCCAATCAATATCTGTAATATTTCTTACAAATAAAATTGCAACGTACAGTAATGCAGCTCCATCAATTTCTTTTGGTAAGCTTGTTGCTAATGGTGAAAAAAACAAGCAAGCCAAGAATAGAACCCCAATAACTACTGAAGTCATTCCAGTTCTTCCGCCTTCTTTTACACCCGCACCTGATTCAACATAACTTGTTACAGTAGTAGTTCCCATTAGAGCTCCAGCAACTGTACCAACACTGTCTGACATCATCGCTTTATCAATATCTTCAACTTTACCACTGCTACTAACTTTTCCAGCAACGTTAGCTACTGAAGTTAATGTTCCAGCAGTATCAAAGAAGTCGATAAACAATAAAGTAAATATTACTGTCGACATTCCCGCAGTGAAAGCAGCGCCTAAGTCAAATTCTAAGAAATAAGACATTGATGGTGGTGTACTAACAACTCCATTAAACTTAGCTAAACCACTTGCCCAAGCAATTATACTGAATACTAGTATTCCAATAATGATATTTCCTTTAACTTTTAATTTTTCTAAGACAATCATGCTTACAAAAGCAAGACATCCTAAAAGAACTAAAGGATTTTTAAGGTCACCAAGTGTTACTAATGTTACAGGATGATCACCGACCACTCCCATAATTTCTAGACCGATAATAGCAAGAAATAATCCAATACCAGCTCCTATACCAAGTTTTAAACTTCTAGGAATCGAATTGATTAGCCATGCTCTTAGAGGTGTTAAAGATATTATTAGGAACAACACACCAGCAACTAAAACTGCACCAAGAGCTTGTTGAGGTGTATAACCCATGCCGCCAACTACTCCAAACGCAACAAAAGCATTGATACCCATTCCAGGGGCAAGTCCAATTGGCCACGTTTTGCCATAGAAGCCCATAATGAAACAAGCAATTGCGGTTGCAACGATTGTAGCGGTGAAGACAGCACCAAAGTCAAAAAATCCTTTTTCTGTACCAGCAAATTCGCCAGATAAAATAAAAGGATTTAAAAACATAATGTAAGCCATTGTCAAAAACGTAGTAACACCGGCTAACACTTCTGTTTTATAAGTCGTTTTGTTTTTTTTATAATCAAAATATTTTTCTAACATGTTAGATTCTCCTTATGGGCGTTAATTAACGCAGATTCCTTTTAAAAGCTTTTTAATAAATTGAATTTTACAACCTATAGGCAATGTATCTGTTTATAAGATTAGTTTATATTCACAAAAAAACTTAAATGAAAAAAGTAATTAAACTTTTAATATCTACTTTATTTTTTCTAACCCTAGTTGCTTGCCAAACCATAACTACAAAAGTTGATGAGGCCACAAAAAAAGAAGAGCAAGAGTTAAGTAAGTGGATAGGAAAAAAAGAATCAGATTTAGTAAATGCTTTTGGTAAGCCAGACCGTATTGATTTTGGCGATACTAGAAATCGGTTTTACATATATTTAAGTCAAAAATATAAGATAAACTGTGAAAGAAAGTTCGAATTAAATAAGAATAATATGGTATTAGGCTTTAGCAGCAAGAACTGCTTTTAGTCTATGTCAATTATTGAGAACAAAGAACAACTCATAAATTATTTTATATCAGGTATCAAAAAAAAAGATCAATTACGAATAGGCGTTGAACATGAAAAATTTTTATTTCACGGTGACAATAAAAAAAGAGCCACTTACGATCATGTTAAAACAATTTTTAAAAATTTAGAAATCTACGGTTGGAAGCCTTTTTATGAAAAAGAAAATGTTCTTGGTTTAACAAGAGGGGAACAAAAAATAACTTTAGAACCTGGCTTGCAATATGAATTGTCAGGTGCCCCACTAAAAAATATTCATTTAGTTTGCAGTGAGAGTTCTGCTCATTTTAAAGAAATTAAACAAGCAGCTAAAAATTTAGACATATATACTGCTTCAGTAGGTTTTGATCCTTTTAATAAATTAGAGGAAACTCCAAAAAATCCAAAAAAAAGATATCAAATCATGACTGAAGAAATGCCCAAAGGAGGCGAGCTTAGTTTACAAATGATGTACCAAACGTCTGGTATTCAAATAAATTTTGATTACACATCCGAGTCAAATTTTGAAAAAATTTTTAAAGTTACAAATTATCTGGCACCTTTAACGATAGCTATTTTTGCAAACTCACCTTTCGTTAATAGAAAATTTTCTGGTTATTTGTCATACAGAAATAAAGTTTGGCAAAACACTTCAAGAGGTGGAATCATGCCTCTTGCTTTTGAAAAAATAACTTTCGAAAAATATGTTGATCAAGCAATTAATTATTCTTTATTGTTTTTAATAAAAGAGGATGAGTACATCAGTCCAAATGGTCAAACATTCAAAGATTTTATGGATGGAAACTTTAAACCACTGAAGGGTCTAAAGCCTACAATTAAAGATTTTGAAAATCATTTAGGAACTATTTTTACAGAAGCACGCTTGAAACAATTTGTGGAGATAAGAACATTAGACACATGTGATTGGAATTGTATTTGTAATGGCCCTGCGTTTTTCACAGGTTTAATTTATGGATCTTTAGAAGAAGCATATGACATTATCAAACATTGGAAAAAAGTAGATATTTTAAACGCTTATCTTTCATCAACCCAGAAAGGCTTAGATGTTGAAATAGGAAATAAGAAATTGTTAGAATGGGGTAAAGTTTTTTTAGGTCTTGCAAAAAAAGGATTAGAAAAAAGAAATGAGCTGAATAGTAAAAACAATAATGAAACTATTTATTTAAAACACATTGAAGATATTTTAGATAGAAAGAAAAATAGAGCTCAATTATTATTAGAACAATTTAATCAAAAAGGAAATTTAGAGTTTTTTAATTATAACAATGAAGATTTTAGCTATTCAGGGTTCTAGTTTACAAAAAGTAAATATTAAAACAGACACAACTCTTTTTTTGGGTATCGAAGGACAAAAAAGAGGATATAAAATATTTTATTTTGAACCAGAGAATTTAAGTTTTTTAAACGGTTTAGTTTCAGCTAAAGGTTCATTTATTACCTTTTTTGAAAATAAAGAAAATTTTTATAAAATTAATAAAAATACTACGTTAAATCTTTCAAAAGTTAAGATTATTCTAATAAGAAACGAACCACCTTTTAATCAGCAATATATAAATACAACTTTTTTTTTAGAACATGTTTCGAATAAAGTAAAAATCATCAATCACCCAAAAGCAATTAGAGAGGTGCCTGAGAAGCTTTTCTCTATTCGTTTACACAAATACATGCCACCTACTTTAATTAGTGAAAACATAAATGAGATTAAGCTTTTTTTTAAGAAGTATAAAAAAGTTATATTAAAACCTATTAATGGCTATAGCGGCAACGAAGTAATTTTATTAAAAAAATATAATAATAGAGTTATTAATAGATATTTAAAAAAATATAATCATATAATTTTTCAAAAGTTTTTACCTAAGGTTTCATCAGGCGATCGAAGAGTTTTTATAATCAATGGAAAAATTAAAGGATCAATTTCTAGAGTTCCAAAAAAAGGAAGTATTTTATCTAATATGAGTAAAGGTGCTGTAGCTAAAATTGATCAATTAACTAATAGAGAATTAAAAATTAGTAAAGTTGTGGCAAATATTTTATCAAAAAATAATATTTATTTTGCTGGGATTGATTTTGTGCAAGGCAAATTAATTGGAGACATTAATGTTACAAGCCCAACAGGTTTAGCAACTTATTATGAGTTGACTAAAATTAACTTAGCTAAATATTTTTGGGATAATTTATAAAATGGTTTACTTGCGGAGATTAACTCCGCAAGTAAGGGTTTACTTATTTAATTGGAATAAGTTTTTTCTTTTTTGCTTCTGGTACAATTTTTTCGCAAGAAATTGTTAAAAGACCATCTTTTAACTCAGCACCATTTACTTTTACGTCGTCCGCAATTGTAAATGATCTTGCAAATGATCGTTGAGATATTCCTCTATGAATAATCTCACCAGACTCATCCTTCTCAACAGTTTTTTTAACATCTTTAGTTTTTACTGTTAGAAGATTATCTTCATATTCAACTTCAACATCATCCTTATTAAAGCCAGCAAGTGCTACTTCAATAGCGTATTTATCTTTGCCTGCTTTTCTTATGTTGTATGGCGGGTAGTTGTTTTGTACCGTTAATCCACCATTTCCAAGCATAGACTCGAACTGATCAAACATATCATCAAATCCAATGCTGAAAGGTCGAAGTGAATTAAAGATCGATAGATCCTTACTTGTCATTTTTTCCTCCTTTGTTAGCAAGGTTAATTGTCAGCCCCATTAGGCGACCGACAAAATGGATATAATAATTAAATTTTATTTTTCAAGACCCGGGTTTAGTTTTATTGATATAAGGAAATTATTTTAAATGAATTACGTAATCGACAAACCGGCTCAACCATTTCTTAAAGTTAAGAATTTAACAGATGTTTTTCCAGTACGAAGAATTTATTGCATTGGTAGAAATTATGCTGACCATGCTATTGAAATGGGATTTGATCCAAATAAAGAACCTCCATTTTTCTTTCAAAAAAATAATAGCAACATAGTTATTGATGGAAAATTTCCTTACCCTACTCAAACAAAAGATGTCCATCATGAACTTGAAATGGTGGTTGCTCTTAAATCAGGTGGAACTGATATTTCTTTAGAAAAAGCATCAGATCATATTTATGGTTATGCCGTTGGTCTAGATATGACACGAAGAGACTTACAAGGTGTAGCAAAAAAGATGGGTAGACCATGGGAGATAGGAAAAGCTTTTGAAAAGTCAGCGCCTATAGGAGTTTTATCTAAAATTGAAGAAACTGGAAAATTAGATGAAGGAAAAATAGTTTTAAAATTAAACGGAAAAATGAAACAGGAAGGAAATTTAAATATGATGATCTGGAAGGTTTCAGAAATAATTTCACATCTATCCCAGTTTTATGACATCGCAGCTGGAGACATTATAATGACCGGAACACCTGCTGGGGTGGGACCAGTTCAAAAAGGAGATAAATTAGAAGGTACGATTGAAAAACTTGATAGTTTAAAAGTAGAGGTTATTTAAGAATTTAATTTGTTTGTAATCTTTAAAGCGAAAGCGTAATCAAAAGCCACTTCTTCTATAGCAGCATCTCTGCCTGATTTTCCACCGTGTCCAGCGTCCATCTCACATTTAAAAAGAAGTAAATTATTATCTGTTTTTTTATCTCTTAATCTTGCTGTGAATTTTGTTGGTTCGTCAAATAGAACCCTATTGTCAGAAAGGCTAGTAGTTATAAGTAAATTTGGATAATCCATTTTCTTGATGTTGTGGTACGGAGAATAAGACATGATGTATTTGAAGTGTTCTATGTTTTCTTTTGCATTTCCAAATTCATTAAACTCTCCAGCTGTTAAAGGCAATGAATGATCTAAATTTGTTGTTAAACTGTCTACAAATGGAACAGCCATAATCATCCCTAAAAATAAATTAGGTGCTTCATTAACTACCGCACCCATTAGCAAGCCACCGGCACTGCCTCCATATCCAATTATTTTTCCTTTACTAGTGTATTTTTCATCAATCAAATATTTTGCACATGAAATATAATCTTTGAATGTATTTTTTTTGTTAAGCATTTTACCTTCTTCCCAAAATTTCATACCTCTTTCCATCCCACCTCTTATGTGAGCTGTAGCCCAAATAATATTTCTATTAATTAAACTTAATCTTGTCGTAGAAAAACTTGGAGAGATTGAATGTCCATAACTTCCATAACCATACAATAATAAATTTGCTGATCCATCTAACTTCGTGTCTTTATGGTAAGTAATTGTTATAGGAATTTTTCTACCATCATGCGCAATACAGTTTTTTCTTTTAACAATGTAATCATCACGATTATAACCAGAAGGTATTTCTAACTCTTTAACTAATTTTTTTTCTTTTGTTTTGATATTATATTCATAAGTTCTAGTAGGTGTTTTTGGAGACTCATAATTCACTCTTAAAATTTCAGTATTCCTATCTTTCTGCATTAGGCTCATACTTGGACTAATAATTTCTTCATCAGAAATAATTAGTTCTTCTTCTTGATTTGTTTCTAAATTTCTAACAAACAATTTTGGAAGAGCGTCTACCCTTTCTGATCTTATCATCCACTTGTTTAAAAGCACGAAACCTCCGATTAAAACTTCATCCTTTGCTGGTATGTAGTCTTCCCATTTTCCAAGTTCTTCATGTTTACAACGTGATATCTTAAAGTCTTTTGCATCTTCATTTGTATGCATCCAGAAGTAACCACCCCAGCTATCGATTGAATATTCTATGCCTTCTTTTCTTTTTAAAATTAGCTGTGGTTTAGGTTTTGTTTGGTTTTTATCAAAGTAATAAACCTCTGATGTTGTATGTTCAGAAGCAGAGATAAAATAGAATTTTTCATCAGAACTTGTTCCAATTCCACATGTGAAACGTTCATCTTTTTCTTCAAAGATTAATTCATCCTCTTTAATTTTAGTTCCAAGTTTGTGTCTAAAAATTTGTTTAGGTCTATGAAATTTATCTAACTTAGAATAAAAAAAATACTGATCATCATATGACCATGTAATCCCACCAGCTGTATCAGGTATGGGGTCTTCAATTATTTTATTATCAGTAATATTTCTTACGTAGATAGTAAAATATTCACTTCCTTTGTCATCGATAGAATAGGCAAGCAACTGATCATTGTTCGAAACAGCAATATCTCCAGTACTAAAGAACTTCTTTCCTTTAGCTTCTATGTCGCCGTCCCAATAGATTTCAATTTTACTATCTCCTATTTTTTTTCTTAATTTTTTTGAATAATTTCCTTCTTTAGTTACTTTTGTCCAATATTCATATTGTTTATCTTTAAAAGGTAAACTTTCGTCATCAAGTTTTATTCGTCCTTTAATTTCATCAAAGAGTTTTTTTTGAAGAGGCTCTGTTTCAGCCATTGTTTTCTTAGTGAAAGCATTTTCCTCTTCTAAATATTTTTTAACTTCAGGTAGTAATTTTGAGCCATCTTTTAAAACTTCTAAAATGTTTTCTTGATGTACCCAAGCATATTCATCTTCCCATTCGATATTATGGCAGGATTTTATTATCGGTTGTTTGCGTAATTTTGGTATATTCATAAAAAAAAATTATTATATGAATTTTTTATTACTTGGAACCGTCTTATTCGTCATAGTTTATCTATTACTTAATTGGTTTGTTAGAGCTAGTAGCAAAACTATTGCTAGCGGAACTAGAAAAATAATTTTAGCTTTATCACTAATATTAGCTTTTTTATTAACTTACGCTGGTAGATTTTTATTTTCTGTTCCATTGTTATTGATCTTTTTAAATGCTTTAAAAATTAAAGGTCTTTCAACATTTCAAATTTTTCAGTTATGGAGATTAATACAATTTTTAAGAAGCACAGGTAGATTTTCCTATGGAAGCAGAAATAGTTTTAATTCAAGCAGTGTTGGCATCGAAGAGTCTTATAAAATTTTAGGTTTAAAAAGAGGATGCACAAAAGAACAAGTTATTAAAGCGACCAATCAACTTCAAAAAAAAATTCATCCTGATCTAAATCGAGATACTAATACTGAGAGATTAAGTCAGTTAGTCAATGAAGCAAAAGATAAAATATTAAAAGAAGATTTTAGTTAATTAATCGTAGAGAATTTTCTAAGACTTTTTCAAAACTAATCTTGTCTTTTCCTAAAGTGTCGTGTGTAGTTGTTTCCTCCGTCTCCCCTTCAGGCACAATAATAGAAATATTTTTAGAATATTTTCCATAAGCCATTACCGGGCTATCCATAAATAGTGCCAAGCACCTTAAACCAAGAGCTGAAGCTATATGTAACCATCCTGTATCATTGCCAATGTAAGCATTACAATTTTTTATAATAGGAAGTGCTGTTTTTATTTCTAAATCTTTAAAAGAGATGCAATTTTTACCAATTGATGAATTTAAAAATACTTTAAATAGTGCTTCATCTTTTTGACCTCCACATAAATAAAATTTGCAAGGTATTTTATGATTTAATGTTTCTGCTAGCTTAAGATATTTGCCCACATCCCAACGTTTAGTAGGACCACTTGCAGAAAAACCAATACAGACATGCTTATGTTCTTCATTGAAGTTATATTTTTTTTTTATATCGATTATTTCATTTTGATTTAAAAATATATTTGGCTGTGTAGAAATTGTTTCTCCTAAATTTTTTTCAGTAAAGTTTTTTGCAGAGATAACAATGTTATCTTTTTTTACAAAAAGAGGATATTGGTAAATATTTTTAATATTACAAAGTTTAGCTAATAATAAATACCTAAGAGAACCATTAAAAATATAAACAGTATCAAAATTTTTTTCTTTAATCTCTTTTACAAGTTTTAAAAATCCAAACCAACCATCATGCTTACCTAAATTTTTATTACCTCTTTCAAGATGTATAATTTCGTCAATACATTGGTCATGAACACACAATTGCTTTGCTCTAGAATTTTCTTTTACCAATAAAGTGACTTTTGATTGTAGTTTTCTAGATATGGCATGAATGTATGGTAAAAAAATAACCATGTCTCCAATACCCATTCTTTGTTGAATAACTAAAACTTTCATATTTATTAATTTCTTAATATAATTTAGATACAAAAACTAAGGTAAAAAAATGATTAAAAACGGTGTATACGCTGCTGGTTTAAGTTTGTTAAAAAAAGATTTATCGCTTGATGTAGAAGCGACGATTGCTCACGCAGAATCAATAATTAAAAATGGATTACATGGTGTTTTCTTTTTTGGTTCTACAGGTCAAAGCCAATTAATTTCAATATCTGAAAAAAAAGAACTAATAGCTAGAACAGCCACTAGCAAATTTAGAGACAAATTTCACATGGGTACAGGTGTTAATTCTTTAAAAGATAATATCGATATTATTAGATATTCGATGGAGTACGGCTATCAAACTTTCTTAATAATGCCACCAGCATATTACAAAGGAAATACAGATGAGGGTGTATTTAATTTTTATGCTGAAATAATTGCTAAAGTTCCTAAAGTTAAAATTATTTTATATAATTTTGAAAAATTAAGCGGTTATTTATTCAATATAGAAATAGTAAAAAAATTAGTTGAAAAATTTCCAAAGCAAATAATTGGTTGTAAAGACTCAAGCTACAATCTTTTTGAAAATTTAAAAATACCTGGATTTAAAATGTTTCCAGGCTCTGAAGCAAAATTATTTAAAGGCCTTGAACTAGGCTGTCACGGATGCATATCTGCGGTAACAAATGTCACTCATTCTTTAGCACGTAAAGTGTTTGATGATTTCGAAGAAAAAAAACAACAAACGGTTAACGAACAGTTGGTAAGTGTAAGGCAAACTTTTGACAAGCATTTGCTGATTGCAGCGCTTCATACTTTTCTTTCTTCAGATGATGACAAATATAAAAATATATTGCCGCCATTAACTTTATTAAGTTCAGAAAAAAAAGAAGAATTGTTAAATAATTTAAAAAAATTAAATTTTATACCTATTAAAAATATTGCTGCTTAAAAATGCTTTTAGCAAGGTTTTTGAATAATCTTTTTAGAAAAGGTGGTTTTTTTTTAGAGGACGCCTTTGGTAGAAAACATATTATAGGCACACCGGACAAAAACGAACCTATCGAATTAAAACTCAATGATAAATCATTACACTACAAGCTATATTTGTATCCAGACTTATACTTTGGTGAAGCTTATACTGATGGCAGTCTTTATTTTAAAAAAGGTTCTTTAACAAATTTTTTAAATTTAGCACTAGAGAATATTGGTAGAACTAAAATTAATACATTTAATAGATTAATAAATAAGTTTAGAGGCTCGTTCAGGCTTTTAACAAATTTTAATTTTATAAAAAAATCTAAAATGAATGTAGCGCACCATTATGACGTATCTGATGAATTATATTTTTTATTTTTAGATCCTTTAAAGCAATATTCTTGTGGTTATTTCAAAGATGCAAACGATACTTTAGAACAAGCACAAATAAATAAAATTAATCATATAATTAAAAAACTTGATATTCGGCCTAATCAAAAAATTTTAGATATTGGATGTGGATGGGGTTATTTAGCCATGGAAATTGCTAAACAAAAAAATTGTCAGGTGACAGGAGTGACTCTTTCAGAAAATCAATACAATCATGCAAAGCAAAAAATCAAAGAACAAGGTCTTGGTAATCAAGTAGAGATAAAATTAGTAGATTACAGAGAGTTGGATGAAAAGTTTGATCGAGTAGTTTCAGTAGGAATGTTTGAGCATGTAGGAAGAAAGTTTTATAATATTTTTTTTAACAAAGTTTTTGATTTGTTAAATGACAAAGGAGTTGCTTTAATACATACGATTGGTAGTGTAGATGCTCCAAGAGATCCTCAGCCATGGATCACAAAATATATATTTCCAGGAGGTTATACTCCAAGCTTAAGTCAAATTATGACGCCTATTGAAAAATCAGGTTTGATAGTATCTGACCTAGAGGTGTTAAAAATTCATTATGCGCATACTCTTAGACATTGGAAAGAAAGATTCTTTAAAAATAAAGATAAAGTTTTAGAGATGTTTGATAAAAAGTTTTACAGAATGTATGAGTTTTATCTAGCATCTTGTGAAGCAGCATTTAAATTCGGAGATCAAGTAGTTTATCAAATACAACTTTCCAAAGAGTTAGACACAACACCTTCTACGAGAGACTATATTTATAGATAACTTACTGCTATTAAGAAAATAATTTAGTAAATCATGAAAAAAAAGAAAAAAAAAATTATTAAAAAAACTAAATTTTTTTCAAAGAAAAAATCTGTAAGAAAAATACAGAAAAAAAGATTTATAAAAAAAAATAAATTTAAGATTAAAA
>Ga0208880_1000157_pt1 | contig 14408 bp, 11 predicted proteins | sample Knorr_S23_td_Sur_FD_185606 | JGI IMG/M metagenome (GOLD analysis project Ga0208880, IMG submission 185606) | Marine microbial communities from Southern Atlantic Ocean transect - Knorr_S23_td_SurfaceB_ad_5m_LV_B (SPAdes) (version 2) | ecosystem: Environmental > Aquatic > Marine > Oceanic | place...
GTGATGATTGAGGATGAACCGTTTTCCAGTCAACTGGCCAAGCATATCGAAACAGCTATCAAACCGCAAAACAGCTGGGTCGTGGCACCGAGGAATCTTCCCCCTGTGGTCAATGAACTCAACAGTCTGGTCAGTCTTATAAGCTCAAACCTGCCAATGTTTGATATTTGGATACTGGAGGATGTGTCCTGTTTTGATCTGAAGGATGGTTCCACTCCCCTTTCACCCTACGATCCGGATTTCTACCAATCCTATATTGATGTTGGCCCGTCTCCCGGACTGGACCTGGGACTCGAACAAGTTCGGGTGCAACTGATTCGAGCGTTTGGAGGAGCTGCTGCTCCGCTCATGTGAGGGCTGCAGCCTCCACACCTCCCGTTTAACCCTTGTTCAGGTTCTGGAAATCGGTCTGATTGACGAACCCCTTCTGCATGGCATAGCGGATCAAGTCCACAGTCGTGTGCAGGCCCAGTTTCCTCATGATGCGAGCCTTGTGATTTTGCACGCTGACTGGACGCAGATTTAAATTCTCGGCAATCTTCTCATTCGAAGCGCCTGCCCCAAAGTACCGGAGCAGTTCTTGTTCCCGCTCAGTCAGGAGTTTTGAAAAGGCCAGCGGATCGGTTTTCTGAATCAGCATGTTTTGCTGAACGGTTGCCGCATAGTAACAATTTCCTTCCCCCAGTTGCTCAACGGCTTTTTTCAGCTCCTCAATGGATTCAGTGTTCTTGTCTACAAATCCAAAAAGCCCGGTCATGAAGACCCTGTATAATGTATATTCGTCCGTTCGACCCGATACACCAAGTATTCTCAACCGGGGATTTTCCTTTAACATGCGGTTGGCCAGATCCAGCCCACTTCCATCGGGCAGTTCAATATCCAGTATGGCAACCTCGGGGTCGTGCTTCTTGAAAGCCTTCCACCCAGCTGTGATGCTTTGGCAGGTTTCCAATAATTCGAACTTGTCCGTGAGGCAGCTGCGGACCAGATCGATCCCCAGTTTCTGGTCCTCTATGATGATTGTCTTTAAGGCCTTCTCCATTTGTGCAACTCCAATAGCCCGACTTGAGCTTCCTTGATATTTCCCTCACTCGCTGAAATTTGCAAATCCCGACAAACTTGTTGCATGGCGCGATTATTCTTTATCAAGGCCAATGTAGTCAAGCGATGTGCGCACCGGCGGAGTTCCTCCCACTCGTAATGCTCACCGTGATGCAAGCAATCCTCTATATGTTTGTAAATTTCCTCGAGGACTTCATCGGTGTCAACCTTGTCTATGCTATCAGTCGCTTCCGGTTTCCAGTTCTCAATATTCGCCAAGCAATAAGCTAACCTAGTCGCAGTCAACGGCTTACTGATATAACCGTTCATACCAGCCTCTTCACTTTCCCGCTTCTTCTCCCCATCCGTGTAGGCGGTGACGGCTATCAGAATGACAGGATCATTGGAATGGGTTTTCCGGTGACGGCGCGCAATTTCAGGCCCGGTCAACCCAGGCAAGTCCCAGTCGAGCAGTGCCAGGTAGTAGGAATTCTGTCCCAGCAGATCCAAAGCTTTCCGCCCATTTTCCGCTTGGTCACATTGGCAACCAATGGTTTCGAAGAACTCCACAATGGACTTTCGGTTATAAACCAGATCATCCACAATCAGTATCCGCCGACCGCGCAACTTCTCCAGGACCGCCTCCCTGTCCAGCTCGCTGGTTTCCTCCATCCGGTCGAACCGGCCCGTCAAAATGAACCGGCATCCCGAGGGCTCATTGTCCTCAATTCGGATGTGCCCGCCCATCGCATGGGCGATCTCCTGGCAAATGGACAACCCCAATCCTGTTCCATGCTTGCCACTCTCGATACCACTCTCCCCGCGATAGAAGCGCTCAAAGACAAACGGCTTCTCGGATTCATCGATGCCAATCCCCCAGTCGGCAACATGCAACTCCATGTCGACCTCCGTCTCGGTCAAGCGCAGACAACGCGCCCCCACTTCGACCCGGTTGCTTTCTGAATACTCCAGAGCATTCACAATCAAATTGCTCAACACCTTGATCATCCAGTTTCGGTCGGTCCGGATAACCACACTTTTCAATTCCTCGGCCACTGCGGTCTCAAGGGTCACCATCTCATGCTGTATGCTGAACTGGTTCTGTTTTACCGAGCTGTCTATAATGTCCATCACGGACACTGGTATAAGGCTGGTTGGTATGCGGTCCTGATCGATAGCGGAAAAATCGAGGATCTCCCCGAGCATGCGGTCCACAATGATTCCAAATTCGGTCAAATCCTTTAAGCGGGGATCCTCACCGGATTTGGGCGGGTTCCGACCCAGGGTTTCTGCAATCATCAAGACTCCGTTCAAGGGATTGCGGATGTCGTGTGACAGTCCTGCCAGGAAATTCGTCCGCGCAGCGGTTGCCGACTCCAGTTCCCGGGTTTGCTTTTTCACTTCACGTTGCAACCACGCGTTTGTTCGCTTCAACTGGGCAGAGCGCAGATAATAAAGGAGCCAAATGGCGCCAACTGCCAACAGCAGCATGACCCCCTGGTAAATCGGATTCAGATACCACGGCGGCGCAATCCCAAACTGGACCAGCTTTGACGATGAGACGTTTCCATTCGGATGAATTGCCCGAAGCTCCACGTTGAAGCTCCCATGCCCCGCAAACTGCAGGGACGGATCTCTGAGATTCACTTTCCTCCATCGGTCTTCGTTGATCCTGTATTGGACAAGGCTGGGTACCTCCGGCCCACTGAAAGACACCTGCAAATCAATAAAGTGCATGCCTGGCGGTATTGTCCGGTCCTCGATTCGCTTGTCTTCAAAAAGCAGGGCAAAATCCACCCGGGGAGCAGCCAGCCGCGGTAGCTCATCATAGGGAAACCAACCAACGCCGTTTGATCCGACAACCCCCAAATGGGTGTCGTTCAGCATCACATCCAGGGGATCCCCAAAGTACTCTTTGTAGGGAATCGACAGCATGACGTTGCCACTGCTTGTGTACAAGCCCACTGACCATTCCCGCTCCTTCTCATTACCAAGAAGCAGGGCGGCACTGTCCTCCCAAAGACTCATTTCTAAAAGCCTCCAGTCTTCGGCGAATGGGTGCTCCTCGAATTTCTCCTCGGAGTATTCATACAATCGGCTGTCAGTTGCAACCCACACCCCATCCTTATTAGTCCCACCATCAACGAATTCACCTCGAATCTTCTTCGAGAGCCCTTCATGGTGCCACTCACCGTCATTTTTCCCCAAGGCATTTAAAACCCCTTCACTATCAAGAAAGTACAGCTTATCCCTGTACTCGCCAAGCAACTGAAGCTTCCTCTGAGTCGGAAGTACCAGTTCCAAATCCAAATTATCCGACACAGTGTAGATGCCTTCCACTCCAAGCGCATAGGTCGTAGATGTTCCCCATTTCAGGTCGATAATAGAAATAGGCATGTTTCTCATGGTCTCCCAGACATCCCCATTCAGCTCCTCAAATGTCGTGTTCGCACCGAAAATCAGATTACCCCTGTCATTGAATTCGACCCAAACTGGAGTCCTCGACAACTCGCCCTGCGTGTATCCTTGTGCATCCAATCGAATCCATTGCTTGCTTGAAAAGAGGAAAGCCGCATCAACTCCAGCACGACTGATGGCCACTTCCCCCAGTCCAGGTAATTCAGTAACCGGGAAAAATCGTGATTGGATAATGGGATCAGACACCGCAACCCCTTCATCTCCCAATAGAAGAACTTTCCCATTTTCTCCAAGTGCTGTCTTGTAGACATCCCCTAAACCGCCCGGCACAGCTCGCGATATGTAATCTTCAATAACCTGCTTCTCTTTGTTCCAAAGGGCTACTCCATGTGGGTACTCAGTTATCGCTACATAATTTTCAGTACCGACAGAATTATTGATCCCGCTCTGAAAAAATTCGCCGTAATTGGATTCTATCCTGACAGGATGTGAGCCTTCTTTTCCATCCCAATGATATATGTCATGATTGGTCCCCAGCAAAAAATGATCTCCGTCACGTTCCAACCAGGTCACCAGCCTTTCCCCTGTGAGGGATAATGGAATGACTAAATTCCTTCCATTCGGAGAAATCTCATAAACACCCTCGTCGCATCCTGCAAACACCCGACTATCAGGACCCTGCAAGATGGATACCAAAGGGCGTGGACTGAATGACTCTTCCCATTGGTCAACAATCCGAAACGAGGTTGAATCGATATATCCAAATTTTTCCGACCCAAAAAACCAAACGTAATCATCAACCCAAGCAAGAGACCAAATGAAGCCAGCATCAATCCGCACGGTGCGCGAGCTGCTTCCCGCGATAGGGAAAAAACCGATTTCATTGCCCCCGGCATATGCCAAAGTGCTCCCGGAGGAATCTCCGCAAATTGCGGTTATCCGCTCCGCATCAAACAACTTGCGGGTGTCTGATTTATCTACGGCATATATCCCATCCCCTGAAAGATAAGTAACGCCCTCGATGTGAAGAATGTCAAAAAACTCCTGACTCGGAACCTGTTCAATTTTCTCGGCAAACCTGAACGAGGGCCCTGTTTCAGCGCCCTGACAGAGCACGTTGATAAAATTTAATCCAATGAGGAATAGAAAGTGTGGAAACGTTGTAGAAGACATATTTCTAAAAATGCTGTAAAACGTGAGTCCTATGAAAGACATGAAACGCATCTTAATACTCCTCGTGGCTATCTGTTTAGCGGCAGTTGGCCTAAATGCACAAGCCGAAAGCGTCAGTAAAAAAGCAATACCTGACCTGAAGGCGAAAGATTCCGGCGGAATCCTCATGAGCATCTACTGTATAGTCGGCCCTGGCCAAGCACGCTAGTACCACGAGAAACAACATACTAATACGTCAAAGATAACCCCCGTACGAAAGGTCTAACCATGTCCACGCTATCACAAGCAGCATCAATCCCACTCCCATATGATCTGAGTTGCGCACCGGAATGGTTCATGAAAAAAGCCCGCTTCGCAAAGCGCTTCTTCCTGAATCTGGCACCGATCCGCTATTCACTTGTGAGCGAGAATGGTGGACCCATCGCAGACATCGAATACGGACAAACCGAATACCTGGGCCAGATGTGGCAGCTTTGCCGCGCCACCCTGCAGGAGGACTTCCAGCATCCCATGGGGAAAAAGCTGTGCTTGTTCAATCCCGCTGATGGGTCAGGAATGGGGCTCACTCGCCTGGAAGCGCGAGCTAAAGCCGTCTCTGAAGCACTTGAGCGTTGGGCATATACCGAAACCAGCTCCGGGCCAGACGCCGTTCTTTACGGTTATCCCTATTCAATGAGCACAAAAGGCATGGCCGCCTTCCCGAGTCTATTTCCGGGGCAAGCGCGCCGATCGGCAATCGCTGAGGCCTTTGAATATCATTCCATTGATGCATGGTGGGGAGGTTCCCTGAATCATTGGATCATCAATCGTGAAGATGCCAGTATCGTCTTCATCAACCAGCCGGAATTCAACGGACATGTTGCCTTGGCAATTCGTCACTTGGAAGGCCTCGACAATTATGTGGCGGCCTACGGTATTGGTTCCGGCGCTACGCCAGCTGAGGCGGAATTAAAGGCACAGCTGGAGGCTTGCCGTTCACAATCCGTGCTCGAACGCAGGAGTGCCACACCGGCAACCGCCAGGAACAAGCCCGTCCTGGAAGCTGAGCAGCGCATGCTCGAGTTCTCCTCCCATGAAGGGTTTGAGATCGTCAAGGAACGCCTTGCCAGTCGTCCATGGATGCCGGCATTAAAGCCAAAGGTAATTTACGATGGTCCGGTAACCGGTCCTTGGAACAAATACGCGCACGTATGGAGATACGCCCTTGAGCCCTATCCCATCAAGTACAAGCAAAAGCAGTTCGTCGCCTAATTTGGCCTGACCCAACACACCAGCAACCAGACCTGACAACATGGCAATTTCATGAGTTCACACGAAGGCACATTTCATCTTCCTTTCATCTCACATTTGATGAAAGAGAAGCCAGCCGCGGACACATCATCCGATCGGCGCCAGCGTGTGCCTGTCAGGGAACGTGCCATCTGCCTGGACGACGATCCCTTGTCCCTGCGTTTGGTGGAACATCTGCTGAAGGATCGTTACGATGTTATTTCATGCGCCAACATTGACGCAGCCGTACGGGCGGTTAAATCCACTCATGTTGACTTGTTCCTGTGCGATTACCACCTCGGGGAACATTTCACGGGTGCCAGGGCGTTTGAAATCCTGACCAACAAATACGGGTTCAATCCGATTCACCGCATCCTGATCACTTCCTACCCGTCTGATGCGATTGAAAAAGAGAGCTTGGATATCGGCTTCTCCAAAGTGTTCGCGAAGCCATTACGCAAAGAATTTAAGTCCTATTGTTTAAACCTTTGGATGCCACCCGTATCACGACCGGTTGCCGTTATTTGATCCCTGTCTCTGCTACTGGCAAAATCTAAAAATAGTTGCCAGCTGATCAATGATGACTTACCGATTGGAGCATGAAATGCCTCGGTAGATACGGCGTGGCCATCCTTATTTTGGTCATCTTCTGCCCACCGGCCACTGCCAAAGGTAAAAAGCCGAGGAATACTCCCTTTCATGTCGCGCCCCCCGAGCCGGCCATGGAGACCCAGATGGAATCCCAGTCGTTTGGATTCCAGGCGCTCAGCGTCTCGGATCAATACCTGATCGGTGATCCCACCGATGACGAACAGGTTTTTGTCGAGCGAATCAATCGAGCACGGGCGAACGCACCCGATGAAGGCCTCAGGCAAGCCAACACAAGCGACCCGGATATCGTGGCGGCGATTGATCAATTCGGGGTTGATTTGGTTGAAATGCTGTCCCAGTTCGCAGCACTGACAAATCATCTGCCGCCCCTGTCGATCAACACCCATTTGATGGACATGGCGCGCCTCCACACGCAGGACATGTTTGACAATGCATTTCAAGACCACGTCAGCTCCAGCAACCCTCCTGCTCCATTCTCCGCCGGCGACACCTTGGCTGCCCGAATTGCCGAGTTTCCATACGCCGCGACAATTGCTGCTGAAAATGTTTTTTCATATGCCCGGTCTGTTGAGTATGGACATGCCAGTTTTGAAATCGACTGGGGCAGCGGCACCTACGGGATGCAGGATCCGCCCTATCATCGGCTGATCATCCATGACGCGGTATTCAAGGAAATCGGCGTCGGCGTGATAAGGGGATTCAATACAGTCGGCAATGAAACCGTTGGCCCGTTGTTGGTGACACAAAATTTCGCGACTCAATCCGGTTCTCCGGCATTTTTGACCGGCGTGGCCTATTATGATGTCAACGACAATGCTGTCTACGATTCCGGGGAAGGTCTCTCAGGTGCAGTCGTTACGACCACAGCCGGACCCGACTGGGCTTCAACAACCCATAGTGGCGGCTATTCGGTCCCGATCTATACGGACGGCGTCAAATTCATAATCTTCACTGTGGATGGAATGGATCCCCTGACGGAGATCATCGCCGTCAGTGGTGGTGGTAACGTCAAGGCGGACTTGCGAATACAATATACCCCACTCAAAATCATTGGAACACTTCATCCGGTCACGGGGGTGGCCAGCAGTTACAGTATCTCCCCACTGCCCGGGGCCAGCGAATACGCAATCCGTGTGCTCAAGGAGACGTCCGGCTCCATTGATGAAGGAGCTGAATCGGGGACCGCAGGCGTCACGATCACCCAAAGTGCCGGTTATCCAGTCATACAATCCGAAAGGGTTCAGCAAGGAACCTATGCCTTTCACCTTGCGCATGACACGGCCCTGTCCGAGGAAATCATCCTTTTTAATGACCGTATCACGCCGACCTCCAGCAGCGTGCTGGCGTTCCATAGTCAACTGAGATGGGCTACAGATTCACAGCATGCCAGGGTCGAAGTATCCACTGACGATGGATCAACATGGGAAACCGTTTTCTCTCAATCAGGAATCATTGGAACACGGGAATCAACATACTCGCTAAAATCCATTCCCCTGTCCGCCTATGCCGGCATCCCGATTCACTTGCGCTTCCGGTACACAATTGAAGGAAATTCCTACTACAATACCCTCACCACTGACTTTGGTTGGCTTTTTGACACCATCAGCATTTCCAACCTGTTCATCGCTTCCACCGTCGTCGAAACGACCTCAGCAACACCCATCTACAATTTCACACCAACCAGTGACGGCACCTACGTCCTTCAATCGGCCGCCATCAACAACAGCCGGCAGTTGCCATACGGCACATTGACACGGGTGACAGCCAGCGCCTTGACAGCCATGCAGATATGGCGGGCAGAGAACTTCTCCCCCGCAGACCTCGCCGACCCGACCAAGGAATCCACCCACTGGGGAGATCTCGCTGATCCGGATTTCGATGGGCTGACCAATTACATGGAGTTTGCCCTGATGGGTGACCCGAATGCCCCCGATGTGGCGGAGATATCCCCGGAGTTCATCGAATCCGGAAGCACATTAAAACTTCGCTACACGAAGGGAAGAAACGATGTCATCTATCAGGTGATTTCCAATGACACCCTTGACAGCAGTTCCTGGACATCGTCCGGGGTTCAGCAATCCCCTGATCCCCTGCTCTCACATGAAGGAACAATCATTGAGGCCACCGTCAACAGGGGCACTTCACGGAAATTCCTCCAACTGGAACTGGCCCCAGCGTACTGAGGAGACTCCTCTGCGGAGAAATTACTGGGGGATAGCCACCGCTTGAAGAAGAAGGAAGGAGGGCTGGCCTTCGACAAGAGACTCGGTTGCCCGCAGGGTCAGCGACCATGTGCCGTCACCATTATCCACTTGGTCATGAATGGCAACGCTTGCCGGATCAGCAGTATCCCAAACTCCTCCGGAATACGACAGCTCAATGAAAGAGCCACCCGATAAATCCGCGTTTTTCTTCACTGAATACAACAACTGTGGATCATCCCTGAAAACAACTTGTAGCGTTCCGAAACGGTTGTCCCCAATCTCGATGAACCCCGATTCAACAGCACTCGCACTGGCCGGGTCCTGTGGATCCATGCCAAATGCGTATTCCGTGAAGTTATTGAGGCCGTCCAAGTCGAAATCAATGGCGGGACCAGTTTCAGACCAGTCATCATTACCCGCAAAGGCCAGCGACATCCATGTCACATAACCCGCTGTCCCATCAATCGAAAACCCATCGATTGCCGTTTGGATCCCAGTTGCCTGGTCCCCCACAAGCGAAAACCCAGAGGCATTCAAACTTGCCGGCCTCCCCTTTCTCCAATTGATGGAGAGATTTTCAAAGCGGTACCAGTTCAGTCCGATGATGGTTAACTCGCCGTTTAATTCCATAAGAACCGGTGCACCGGAATCATACGGTTGCACAATGGACTCGTATTGAACCCAGAAGGGGCTACCGGACGGGTCGTCTACGGCTATCAACAAGGGCTGATCAATTCCTGAAATGGTATTCGGTGCCATCCAGTGCTCGGCAATGTTTTTCCCAACGGCAACGTTCTCAAGCTGGAATGAGGCATTCGTGTCTCGCTTGACCATGAATACATCCCCATCCAACAGCGCCGAACTTTCGAAATCATTCAAACTCGTGATGGGTGTATTAAAAAACGGGAAGGGCTGATACTCGGGAGGTAGTGAAAAATCCAATACACCTATCTGTATATCAGAGCTCCCCAATCGCCTGGAGGCAATGACGGTCCGGGTGATTGACGGCCCTGACGGATCGTTAGATGCAAAAAAAGTCAGCGAGTGCCCAACTGCCGGGGACCAGTGATGGGCGGAAATAAACACGTTCGGACTGACGAGGGTCCCCCATGAACCATATGAGGTGTTGATCGATCGGCCAAGACCACTCAAGGAATTCCCCAGAATAAAAGAGGGATCGTTCTCGTAGCGGGCGTTGACTGCCGCACTGTAGCCATCAATATCGGCATATTGGGCGGACATAACCGGCGCACTCACCACCAACAGCAACAAGGCCACAGTTCCCTGCCCCACTACATGTAAAGTCGATCGCATGATGCGCTCAAATGACCTACAACTACAGGAGGGAGTCAACCTAGATGATGCATTTTTTCGTGTTTGTGGAAAATTTCCAGAATCCGTCAATCAGGCCCTGTAAGAATCCACCAACCCATGCAACTGCTCAAATCCCGACAATATCGGCCCCGATAGCCTCGGCATAAGCAGGAAGAGAATCCCGACACAAAGGCAGACACCCCATCATGCGATTCATGTACATGGCAATGAAAGGATCGGTTTCCTGCCGACTGGAGAGCATCGTACTGATGCCGAGTATGGCCCGCCATTCACGTTGACAGCTCTTGTCGTAATGATCCAATGCCGATGCATCGGATCGGCCCTCGAGGATATCCGCCAAAGCCTCCGCCAGATTTCGCCCTTCCTTCATCCCGATATTCATACTTTGCATGCCAATTGGACCCGTCAGGTGTCCCGCATCCCCCGCCAGCCAAACACGGTCGCGTCCAAATGCGTCGGCAAGGCGCTTTTCAAAGCGCACCAGCATCCTCCAACGGAACCGCTCCACCGAACCATTAAACCAGTGAGCCCGCGAACTAAGCAGTTCATCAAGCATCCTGGATTCGAGGACCCGGTAACCTTGATTGCCAATTTGCATGAACAACCGGTCCTTGTCCCGGGAAAAACTTTCAGCTGCTGATTCATCAATTTCAAACCCCCATCGGCAATATCCCCCCGGAAGGGGCCACATCACGCTAGTTCCCTCCTCCGCAAATACCACACGGGCTTGATTTCCATGATCAAAATCTGTTTTGAATTCGAAAACCGCAAAGCTCTGTGTGGGTGCCACCTTGGTAAAACCAATGCCGCTGCGGCGACGGACCATTGAGAAATGACCGTCGGCACCAACAAGGTATTCCGCATTTTGCGTAAACTCATCTTCAACCTGCCATTCCAACCGGGCCATGGCGTAACCGCTCATGCCCTCCCCAAGGGTTTCCAAGTCAAGCTCGATACCCTCCTCATCTTGCCGCAATCCGGCCAGCCGGTGATTCCACTGCACCGCAATGCCGTTCGCCTCCAAAGTGCTCAGGAGGGCTGATTCCAAATGGTCCTGCCCCACGACCAGCAAGCCTTCCTCCTGTCCCGGTATTTTCCCCAGATCAAGCTCGTGGCGCGGTTCCTTGACATCACAGAAAACAAGCTTCTTCACCCCCAATCCTTCCGTCTCAATGCGAGACAGGACCCCCCAATCCTTCAGCATTCTCAAGCAATCGGGATGAAGGGCCAGGGCATTGCTGTGTGTTCCGGGGCGGTCATCCCTTTCAATCAACTCAACGGGTACACCGCGTTTATTCAATGACAGAGCGGTGGCCAGGCCTACCGGTCCAGCCCCGACTACCGCTACCTTGGGGCTCGTTTTCCGTCTCATTGCATTTCATGCTAAGAAAATGCCAACTTTCGTCAACGGAAATCAGGGCAACTACGGGTTGCGCCCAATCAAGAATTACCATTAAATAAGCGGTTGATGAAAGACCATTCGCTTAGTACCTGCGTAAGGTTATGCCTGCCGGAATGGGTGGATGAGCTGCTGCCGGAGCTATCCCGGATTTCCTATTCCTCCGACGAGGACAAAATGCGCCTTGCCGTGGACTTGTCCCGGAAGAACGTGGAGGCCTCCACCGGCGGACCCTTTGGGGCGGCTATCTTCGATTCCGCCACCGGCACCGTTGTCTCAGTTGGCGTGAATCGCGTGGTGCCGTTGAACAACTCCACCGCTCATGCGGAAATGATGGCCTTCATGTTGGCCCAGTATCGCCTCCAACGATTCAGGCTGGATACAGGGGAACACGATTTCTTGATGGCCACCAGCGCACAGCCGTGCGCCATGTGCTATGGGGCCTGCGCATGGGCAGGCATTCACCGGCTGATCATCGGGGCACGACGCATGGACGTCGAATCCCTGACGGAGTTTGACGAGGGCCCCATGCCGGATGACTGGATCGCCAAGCTTCTCAACCGAGGAATCCGTGTGACCCGGGACGTGCTCAGGCAGGATGCCTGCGAGGTCCTCGCCTTGTACAAAAACAAAAAAGGCACCCATTACTGAGTGCCTTTAAAAAAGAATTTTCCAGTCAGCCTAGGAACTTGAATCGACTGCCGTTACCGAAATCTTGTCGGCCCCGGCCAGCTTGGCCCGGTCCATCACCTGGATCATAGTTCCCGACAAAGCACCGCGCTCAACTTGCATGATGACCGGGACATCCGCCTTGGAAAGGGCATTCTTAACGACTGTCTCAACGCGGTTCATCGTGATCGGCTTGCCGTCATGAATCACCTGATTCGCCACTGTTACTTTCAGCATCACCGGCTCATCCGGCTTCTCCTGCTGTTCGTCAGGCGGTTGCGGGGTCGGCTTGTCCACATTGATACCCTCTTCTTCAACGAAGACGGTGGTGACGATGAAGAAAATCAAAAGAATGAACACCATATCGATCATCGGGGAGATGTTGATATCGGTACTTTCTTCGCCTTTGTTTATTTTTCTACGGCTACTCATGGGGTTTACTTTCAGTTCCAACTCTGGGTTTCCAGAGCAAGGGGTCAAGCATTGGATGCGTTTGAGGGAAAAATCCGCCGGGCAACGAGCAGGAATCCTGGAAATAGGATCCAGGACAACACCGTGTAGACAAGGGATCCTCCCGAAAAACCCGCCACCGGAAAGCCAACCACCGCCGCCCCGGCTGCCGCAACGAGGGCGTAAGGCAGCTGTGTCCGGACATGGTCAATTGGCTCAACACCGCAGGCGAAGGAGGAAACAATGGTAGTGTCACTGATCGGTGAACAATGATCTCCAAACACTGCGCCACTGAACACTGCACCGATGACCAGGGGAATCAAATCCATGGCGGGTCCGTGGTCATTTCCGTGGAGGCTGAAGGCGATGGGTATGGCGAGCGGCATTAGCAGTCCCATTGTTCCCCAGGACGTACCGGTCGTGAAAGCCACGAGACTACCCAGAAGGAATACCGACAAGGGGAGCAACTCAGGCGGCATGCGCCCGCCCAGCACGCCTCCAAGATAATCAGCAGCACCGAGCGAGTTGAGTGTACTGCTGAGGATCCACGCCATCACGAGTATGAGGACTGGCTGAAACAGCTGGAGCATGCCTGCAACGAATACCGCCCCGGGCGGGGCTTGGCCATCGCCCACCTGTTTGGGAAAGAAAATCCAGGCCAGGAATGCGCCCAATGCACTTCCGGCGATCAGTATGACCGGCACATTCGCTTCGGCAAAAGCCATGGCCAGCTTTTCCATGGTAAATGGAAAGGCCCCTGTCCCCATTCGAGCCGTTCCATCAAAGTAAATGCCGGTAAAGATAATCCCAAGCAGGGCTGCCACGGGAATCCAAGCCCGCCAGAGATCACCTGCAGCTTCATGGTCATCGGGTGCATCAATCCGACCTTGGGGATCCGGATCAATCACCGTATGGGCATACGCCTTCATGGGCCCGAAATCCCATTGTTTCCAAATAGCCATTCCCATGAGCATCAGGGCGAACCACGCGTAGTAGTTGTGCGGCAAACTCTGGAAAAACAGGCGGTAGGGTTCGCCCAGGGACTCGTGTCCAGCCAGGATGAACCCCTCGCGAATCATCGACAGCTGATAGGCAATCCATGTTGATACGAATGCCAGGCAGGCAACGGCCGCACTGGTGGTGTCCACGATGTAAGCAAGGCGAACTTTGCTTACACCGGACTGCTCTGCCACAGGTTGAAAAATTCGTCCCACCATCAGGCTGTTGGCCAATCCATCGAAAAAGCACATCAATCCGAACAAGGCCGCCCCGGATTCCACTTTGCGTCGGGATTTTCCATGCAGCATGCGAAACAGGAGCCGTTGCAGGACACCCCCCTTCTCCAGCAAGTGGACAAATCCGCCGAGTAGCAGTGTGAAAACAATCGCTCCACTTTTCCACGGACTACCAAAACTGGGTAGCAAATGATTCTCAACAAGGTCGAAAGGAACCAGCCAGAGTTTCCACCCGCTCAGGAGCACGGACCCAACGACAGCGCCACCCAGTAATCCGAGCAGCACATTGCGAGTCGTGAAGACCAGCAGCAAGGCGGCAAGGGAGGGCCAAATTGCGGCACATTCTGCCTGACTCACCTCCAGTACCAGGGTGCCTGTTGCTATGAGAACGATCCAAAGGGAAACAGCCCGACGATTCATGGCAGAAAGCATGGTCGGTCAAAAGGGCCGGGGCAAGTGCCCAATTCTTTTACGCAAGCAGTTGCATCCGCTAATAATCCTGTTTCTCTGGGATGATGCCATTCTCACTCGCCAAGCCGTCCCTCTACGGCATGTCTCCTGAACAGCTTGCGGAGTTCCTCCAGCAGGGTGGATTTCCCACAT
>Ga0208880_1000158_pt1 | contig 14383 bp, 23 predicted proteins | sample Knorr_S23_td_Sur_FD_185606 | JGI IMG/M metagenome (GOLD analysis project Ga0208880, IMG submission 185606) | Marine microbial communities from Southern Atlantic Ocean transect - Knorr_S23_td_SurfaceB_ad_5m_LV_B (SPAdes) (version 2) | ecosystem: Environmental > Aquatic > Marine > Oceanic | place...
AAACAAGGATATGAGTTTGAATATGTAGGCAAACGTAAAGCAGATGAATACAAATATTCGTTACCTGTTATAAATCAAGAAACAGGCGAAAAATTCATCTATTGGGAACACAAAAAGCCACAGGAGAAATAGAATTGGCAGTAGACTTAAACAAGTATAAAGATTTTGTGCAAGAAGTAACTTCCGCAGAATCTAACGAACCTACCCGTTTGTATGGACGTTTAGGATATCTAAGCGGTTATGCACATCAAACAGATGCTGAAGTACAAGACGAAGCACCTTGTAATATTTCACTGCTTTTAACAGGTGGTATTGGGTTAAGTTCAGAAACAGGAGAACTAAATGAAATTATTAAAAAGGTTATATTTCAGGGTAAACCTTGGAATGAGGATGTTAGATTTCACCTCAAAAGAGAACTTGGCGATATCCTTTGGTATTGGGTTAATACTTGCAGAGCGTTGGATTTAGATCCCAACGAAGTAGTAGAAGAAAATATTAACAAACTCAAATCACGTTACCCTGGTGGTGAGTTTGATGTTCACTATTCCGAAAATCGCAAAGACGGTGATCTATAATTTTATCAAAAAAACTTGACAAAAAAGTCGAAAGATAGTATTATACTATTATGCGTATAGGTATTACTTTTTCGGCTTTTGACTTATTCCATTCTGGACACGTTGCTATGCTCAAAGAAGCAAGAAGCAAGTGTGATTACTTAATGGTAGGACTACAAACAGATCCTACAATAGATCGTCCAGAAAAGAACAAACCAATCCAAAGTGTATTTGAACGCTATGTTCAATTAGAAGGTTGCAAATACATCGATCAAATTATTCCATACGAAACAGAAAAAGACCTTTTAGACGTACTGCTAACATATCAAATTGATGTACGTTTTATTGGTGAAGAATATAAACAAAACGAGTTTACAGGCAAACAATTATGTCTTGACAAAGGCATTGAATTATACTATAATAAAAGGCAACATTCGTTTAGTACAAGCGGATTGCGTAAAAGGATAGAACAGAATGGCTAAAGATTTATGGGTAGAAAAATATCGTCCTAAGACGGTAAAAGATTATGTGTTTAGAGATAAAGCACAAAAAGATCAAGTAAATGGTTGGGTAAAAGACAAAAGCATTCCACACTTGCTGTTTAGTGGACACGCAGGTATTGGTAAGACAACACTAGCAAAGGTGTTGCTAAATGAACTGGAAGTTAACGAATATGATGTGTTAGAAATCAACGCATCACGTACAAACTCTGTAGAAGATGTACGTGACAAGATTGTTAACTTTGTCCAGATGATTCCATTTGGTGACTTTAAGGTTGTATTACTAGATGAGGCGGACTACTTGTCGCCAAACGCTCAAGCGGCGTTGCGTGGTGTTATGGAAGAGTACCATACAACAGCAAGATTTATTTTAACCTGTAACTATCCTAATAGAATTATTCCTGCACTACACAGTCGTTGTCAAGGTTTTCATATTACAAACGTTGACCAAACAGAATTCACGGCACGTATTGCAACCATTCTTTTAGAAGAGGGTGTTGAACCTGATTTAGATGTATTAGATACATTTGTAAAAGCAACATATCCAGATATGCGTAAATGTATCAATATGTGTCAGATGAATAGCACAACAGGTAAATTACTTCCGCCACAAAAAGGTGATACAGGCGAAAGTGATTATAAAGTTCAAATGGTTGAACTGTTTAAAGCAGGCAAAATTACAGAAGCACGTAAACTAGTTTGCAGTCAAGCAAGACCAGAAGAAATGGAAGATATTTTCCGTTGGTGCTATGATAATCTTGATGTTTTTGCTAAAGAAGAAGATAAGCAAGATCAAGCAGTTTTAATCTTAAAACAAGGATTAGTAGATCATTCATTTGTTGCTGATCCTGAAATTAATATGAGTGCTACACTTATCAAGTTGGCACGTTTAACCAAGGAGTAAAATGCCAGGACCAGACATACGTAGAAATTACGGTGGTAAAGAAGACGGGCCGTCACCCGAAGAAAGACAAGCAGAACTAGATAGAATGATGAAAGAGTTCTTAGACAAAGGTGGAAAAATAGAAAGAGTAGCACCAGGACTAGCACAAGGATATGGTGGATTAGATAGAACTCCGCAGTACACAGACGCAGAAGTAAAAGAAAAGTGGTACAAAGAAAACGGTATTAAAAAACCAGAAGATAAAAAGAAAAAGAAAAAGAAAAAATGAAAATCCGTTACTATCATAAAATAGATGGTTGGCGTTGGCTAGGATTTGTCCTAGCAATGGTTGGTGCATTTTTGTTAAGTGGCGGTGATCCTAAATTACAATGGCTAGGATGGGCAGTGGCTTGTTTTAGTTGTAGTATATGGATTTGGATGGGAATGAAGGATAAGGATACACCAAGAGCGTTAATGGAATTATTTTATTTGCTGTTAGCAATTCGTGGTGTAATAAACTGGATAGGACAATAAAATGGCACACCTAGTAGATGATAAATGTATAAATTGTAAGCATACAACCTGTGTAGAAGTATGCCCTGTGGATTGTTTTTATGAAGGACCAAATATGTTAGTGATTAATCCTAACGAATGTATTGACTGTGGAGTATGTATTCCAGAGTGTCCGGAAGAAGCAATATATCAAACAGACGATGTCCACGACCCGTGGTACAAACACAACGAGTATTTTTCTATTGAAGCCAACTGGCCCAATATTAACTTAAAGAAAGACCCTATGCCTGATTATGAACAGTTTAGTGGGCGATCGGACAAAACTAAACTATTTAAGGCTAAGGATTAATCCTCACCGTAAATTTCAAGGACTTCTTTAACCGCTTCGTGTCTTTCAATATCTCCTTTATCAAATTTACAAATTGAAATATGTTTAGGATTTCTATCTCTTACCAACGTGGTAAAGTCAAGTAGTCCATTAGATTTCATTCTGTCTGCTTGTTGTAAATCACCAGTTACAACCATACGAGAACCTTCGCCGATACGTGTTAACAGCATTTTCATTTGGCTTGGAGTCGCGTTTTGCATTTCGTCTGCAATAATGTAACTGTTCTTAAAAGTTCTACCTCGCATATAAGCCAATGGTGCAATTTCTACAACACCTTCTGACATCATACTTGCGATTTGTTTAGGATGGTAGTATTCCTCAAAAACGTCAAATATAGGCCGTGTCCACGGTTCCATTTTTTGTTCAAGAGTTCCTGGTAAAAAGCCGTGTTGCTCATCTACGCTTACAGCGGGTCGAGTTATCACGATTTTATCCACATTTCGATCCTTAAATGCTTTAATAGCCATTTTGACTGCTATAAGCGTTTTACCCGTGCCCGCAGGTCCGACTGCGAATACAATATGCTTCTTAGCATCGGCTAGTGTATGCAAATAGGTTTCTTGACTCAAGTTACGTGGAAGGACTGATACGTAACGTTCTTTTTCAGGGAAATTGATTATATTCATTTGCGAACGCTCCCTTAAACGTTCTTTACGTTTTGCTCTAGACAATAGTAACCTCCTTATATTGGATGTTAGTCCGATCGCAATAGTATTTAACGGTTTTGTAGCAAAATTATAGTATAATATAAATTTTTTAATCAGAGTGTTACAGCATAAATAATAGTGGAGATTAAAACTATGCACGATATCGTAAAAGTAATTGAAAACATCAAAGGAATATACGAATCTAACAGCAGTGTTAGGGTACTTAAAGATTATGAAAGAGTACTTGATGAGTTAGATCTATATGTGTTTGAGAACTGGGAAGATGCTGAAATTTTAGAAGGTCCTATTGTAAACAGACACACTGTTGAATGCAAATGGATGTGGCCAAGAGAACAAATGCCTAATCCTCGAGGTGCTGAAAGATTACTAGATTACAACTGCAAAGTTTCATATAAAAAAGATCATATTATACGTCCAAGAAAAATTGAATCATCGGACGATTACAGACCTGGTACTAAAAAAGGTAAATTAGACAGACATCCTATTTGGGTAGTTTCTATTGAAATGCCTAAAAGTTTGATGTACGATATGTACAAAGGATATCTAAGAAACATTGATCAATCAATATTAGATAGTGTTGAACAAAATACAACACAACCTGAATTGCCTGTAATGCCAGAAACGAATACAGATGTTGCAGACGTAGGAGATATTAATGAGCCTCAAGAATAATGATTTAAAAGATTTTGTTAACGAAATTTTTACAGTAGACAGTTTCAAATCTAAAATGGGTAAAGACAGTGAAGTTGCCGTTCTTGCTTTTGAAGTAATGGATAAAGAGCCTGCTAAAGATTTAGTAAATTTTATTGAAAAAGGTTATCCATTTGTTTTAGATGCAGATTTAAGTGCAGGTGAAAACGCAAAAGGAAAATATCAAGTATTTGTAGAAATGGAAAGAAATAGAAGACTTCCTGAAAGAATTGCTACAATGCTAGAGGACCTTACAAAATTAACTGGCAATAGTGATTGGAAATATAGATACTATAAAAATGTTGAAAGCAAAACTTTTACAGAGGATTGCACAGATATTCCTTTAAATGCTGACGCATACGAATCATACTTAAATGAATATAATCAAAGCGAGTTAGATAGATTCTTTAACAAAGGTGTTACAGAACAAAAATGGCTCGAAGATAGTATTATTGAATTCAAAAAACACGCAGGTGGAAATATCAAAATGAAAGTTGTTGACGAAGGAACAACCGAAGATATGGTATTAAAATACACCGGTGCTATCAAAATGGACGAAGATAGCACGTCAGAAAACTTCTTCCTAACAAAATACTTTGGTAACTATAACATATACAAAATTGAGGAAAACTTGTTTTTCACCAATGGCGTAAGAACAAAAGTTATGCAAAGGATATAAAATGAATGTTGAGGGATTATTTCCCACTCCGTTTTTATTTGCAAAATTCAATTTAGATAATCAAAAGTTAATTGATTTTGCATATAATCTGAAAAAAACAGATCCCGGCGAACCACGAGATGGTGGTTGGCAAAGTCCGTGGCTAGACTTCAATAATCCAGAAATAAAAGAACTTGTTGATGTTGTGCAAGAACAAATGACGCAAATGAGTTCCAATCTTTTTGGAATAAAAAAGGAATACAACATAAAATTAATGAATGGTTGGGTTAATATTAACGAACCTAACGGTGATGCTATGAACAACAACTATTATCATATGCACGGTCCTTATTTTATAAGTTTTGTTTATTATGCTAAAACACCTGAAGGGTGTGGTAATTTAACACTTGTTCCTCCGCACGGGTTTTTGGACTATGTCATACCCGAGCAATTAATTGAACATATGAGTCCTTTTAATACACAACGCTATCACGTTCTTCCTGAGGCTGGCAAAATGGTGGCCTTTCCTGGCTATATTACACATTTTGCTAATATAAATAAAAGCACAGAAGATCGTATTTCATTTGCATTTAATGGGATGATCGAAAATAGGAATATACAATGAACGGAAATTTTGACAAATGTTTAGAAATTATTTTACACCACGAAGGTGGCTATGTAAATCACCCTAAAGATCCAGGTGGTGAAACTAATTTAGGAGTAACTAAAAGGGTCTACGAATCATTCGGTGGCACAAAAGATATGAAAGAATTAACTGTGGAAGATGTTACACCGATTTACAAACAAAATTATTGGGACAAATTAAAAGGCGATGAAGTTCCTGCGGGATTAGATCTTTGCTTATTTGATTTTGGCGTCAATGCTGGTCCTGGTCGTAGTGCAAAATATTTACAAACTATGATTGGAACTGTTGCAGATGGCGGTATTGGTCCTAATACTTTAAGAGCGTTAGATACTTATATTGATGCTAATGGCGTAGAAACAGCAATTAAAGAGTTTCAAAAAGCACGTCAATCATATTATGAGTCATTAAGTACGTTTGACACATTTGGTAGAGGTTGGACTCGTCGTGTAGATGAAACAACCGAAACTGCTTTAAAGATGGTATGAGCAAAATCTGCCAAAATTGCGGTCGTAAACACGAAGGTAAATTAATTGAAACATTTACAGACGGTGATGGTAAACCAATAGACATTGTTGTCTGTGAATATGCTAGATACGAAGATATGACAGTAGAAGAATTTTGGAGACATTATGTTTAGTTCAATTAAAATTGCAATGGTATTAATTATGTTAGCAGGTGCTGGCGGTGGATTTATATATGTGAAAACACTCAAAAGCGATCTTGCTATCAGTGAAGCCAACAATGCTAAATTAGTAGAAAGCGTTGCAGAGCAAAAAGCAGTTATCGAGCAACAGGCAAAAGATTTTAAATCTATTCTAGCCGCTAACAAAGAACTTGAAGATAAGAACAGAGTTCTTCAAAAAGAGTTTGCGGCACTTGATGAACGTTTTAACAAAATCAATGGCAAAGGCGAAGTAAGAGATGTTGGTAAACTTGCTGTTGAAAAAGATAGATTAGTTGAACGTGTTATTAACAATGCGAGTAACAAAGCAATGAGATGTGTAGAAATTGCTATGGGTTCGCCACTAACGGAGAAAGAGAAAAATGCGACTAAGAAGTCTGAAATCAATTCAGAATGTCCTAGCCTTGCTAATCCTAACTACGTTCCTTACTAGTTGTAGTACGGTATCTAAGTTAGACATTTTCAAGACTGAGGTAAAACGTGAACCTTTAAATCTTTCTAATCCCGAAACACCTAAATTAGAAGAAATTAAATGGGTAATTATTACCAGCGAAAATGCAGAAGAAGTTTTTGCTAAACTAAAAGAACAAGGCAAAGATCAAGTACTGTTTGGTTTAAGTGATGACGACTATCAACTGCTATCTAAAAACTTTGCACAAATTCGTGCATATATGATCAAACAAGGTGCTACACTAGATCAATATCGTAAGTACTACGAAGGCGAACAAGAATCAGCAAAATAAACAATGTGGAGATTGTTGGCCATAATTCCATTGTTTCTCGCTATGACCTCTTGCACTATAAAAACGTGTAAGGTCGAACCCAACGTTGATATAGTAATAGAAAAAGACCCTAAAACAGGCGAAGAAAAGCGTACAACACAGCAAATCATTAAAGATTCCGTGCAACCAGGTGGTCAAGTATCCTGTTCATTCTAATAAATACTGTTAGTATAAACAAAGAGGGAGAAACATAATGGATTGCAAATGTAAAAACTGCGGTTGTGAACATCACTGTGGGGACGAGTGCAAACAGTGTCCAAACGATGTTTGCCATAAATGTGATTGTGAATGTTGCGGGGAAAAGAAATAATGGCTGAAGATAAAATTGTAGTACCGGCAGATAAAGATTCTGCTTCCAAAAAAGTAAGTGTCGAACTAGAAGTAGATACTTCCGTTAAGGATTTAGGTCCTAACCCTTATGCTAGATTAATCCATTTAGCAAGAGCAGTAGATAGTTGGAGAATTTTTCCAAGAGTATTCATTACAACATATATTATTTTATTATATAAAGTTGTAGTTTGGTATATGGCACTTCCAAATCCTACTATGGAACAATCAGGTTTGGTTAGTATCGTAGTTGGCGCCGGCGCGGCTTGGTTTGGTTTGTACACTGGCTCTAGCAAAAAAGTCGACAAATAATCATTGACAAGAATCTAAAATAAGTATATAATAGTTACTATGGACTATTATGAACTTTTAGGTGTTTCTCGTAATGCCTCCGAAAAAGAAATAAAGACTGCATTCCGCAAATTGGCGGCAAAGCATCATCCTGACAAGGGTGGTGATCATAAAAAATTCACTGAATTAAACGAAGCATATCAAGTTCTAACAGATCCAGAAAAGAAATCAATGTACGATCAGTTTGGAACTGCTGATCCTCAACAAGCAGGATATCAACAACAAGGATTTGATTTCCACGGAGGTGGGTTTCAAGATATCTTTGAGCAGTTCTTTGGTGGTGGCGGTAGTCCTTTCAGTAATAGTCCATTTGGAGGGACTCGCCCAAACCAAACTGTTAATAAGAGTGTTCGATCAAGGGTACCGTTATCAGAAGAAGAAATATATAATGGTAAAAAACTTACAATGAACATTCCGTTACCAAGCGGTGAAAGAAAAATGGTTGAAATAACCATACCCGCTGGTATTGATTATGGACAGACTATGCGACTAACAGGTTTGGGCGATAATTCAATTCGGAATTATCCACCTGGAGATTTACTCTTGACAATTGACCTTGTTGGTGCTAAAATGTTTAAACGTGAAGGTGCTGATTTATATACTTCATACGATGTATCTGTATTTGATTTAATTTTAGGTACTGAGGTAGTCATACAGCACTTTAATGAAAGGAAAGTTAAACTTACTATACCCGCTGGAACACAACCAGGTACGGTGTTTAGTATGAGAGAATTAGGTATGCCTTATGTAAATCGTGGTCATAAAGGTAACTTATACGTTACTATTAAAGGTATTGTTCCTAAGAATCTCGACAACGAAAAAATAAATTTGGTAAGGCAATTGAAAGGATAAGTACAAAATATGTTAGACATTTTACTATACCCAGATGAGTTTTTAACAAAGCAGGTTAAACCCTTTGACTTTGAAAAACCAATCAAAGATCCCAAAGAAATTAAACAAGAAATGCTCGATTCTATGTACTCAAAAGATGGCGTAGGATTAAGTGCAAATCAGGTGGGCATTGATGCACAATTATTTGTAATGGGTAGTAGACATTATCCTAATCAGAGTCAGATTTTTATTAATCCTAAGGTCTTAGAAGCAAGTAATGATATGCTTTTAGATTGGGAAGGATGTCTAAGTTTTCCAGGTATATTTGTAAAAATTAATAGACCTAGTTGGATTGTAGCACAATTCCAAGACGAAAACGGAGAAACAAAAACGGGTCGCATTGAAGGTTACGATGCTAGATGTTATCTACACGAACTAGATCATCTTGTTGGTATTACGTATAAAGATAGAGCAAGTAAACTTAAATGGGATATGGCAATTAAAAAAGCAAAAAAGAGAGGTTACGTTAATGCTTGAACCTAATGAGCAATTAGAAGAAGTTTTTGAAAAATCAATGAAGTTGGCCATCGAGGGCAACCACGAGTATGTTACTGTGGAACACTTTACTTACGCATTAGTGTTAAACGAAGACTTCAAAAAAATTCTATTAGAATACGGTGCTAATATCGAGGCTATTAATCAAGACCTTACAAAGTATATTGGTAATAATTTAGAATCTATTCAAGACAAAGGTATAAAAGGAAGACCTAAAAAAACACAGGCACTAGAACGTGTGTTAAACAGAGCGTTTACACAAACGCTTTTCCAAGGTCGTACTACGATTGAACCTAGTGATGTTTTTCTTTCTATTATGAAAGAGAAGAAGTCATTTAGTGCATTTTGTTTAAGAAAGAATGGTGTTGATCACGATAAGTTTAGTGACTTTATCGAAACAGAACAAGTAATCGGCGAAGCGGCATCACAGCAATATAATAAAGGTCAGTTAGAAAAAATTATTAATCAATTTTGTACTAACCTATCATTAAGGGCAAGACAAGGTAAAATTGATCCTGTAATTGGTCGTTCTAAAGAAATTGAAGAAACTGTTCTTATTTTAGCACGTAGACAAAAAGCAAACTGTATGTTAGTGGGCGATCCAGGTGTTGGTAAAACTGCTATTGCAGAAGGTCTTGCAGTTGAGATAGTAAACGACAACGTGCCTGACTTTATTAAAGGTAGTACAGTTTACTCACTAGACATTGGTGCTCTAGTTGCCGGTAGCAAATACAGAGGTGACTTTGAAGAACGTCTTAAAATGGTTATTCACGCATTAGAGAAAAAAGAAAAAACAATTTTGTTTATTGACGAAGCACATATGATGAATGGTGCTGGTGCTGGTGGAAAAGGTGAGTCAAACGATATGGCTAACTTACTAAAACCTGCACTTTCAAAAGGAACTATTAAGGTTGTTGCTTCAACAACTTGGGAAGAATATCGTAAACACTTTGAAAAAGATCGTGCATTAATGAGACGTTTCCAACGTGTTACCGTAGACGAACCAGATGAAGAAACAACTATTGATATCCTAAAAGGTATTAGAAAGTACTACGAAGAATATCATAAGGTCAAGGTTACTGATAAAGCAATTGAAAATGCTGTTAAGTATTCGATCAAATATATGTCTGATAAGAAACTTCCAGACAAGGCTATTGATGTCATTGACCGTGCTGGTGCTAGATATAAACTTAAAAATATTGTAGACGGTATTATCGACCACGATCAAGTGGTATACGAAATTGCTAAGATTACAAACTTACCTCTAGAACAAATTGCGGCCAAAGAAACAAATAATTTAAGATCATTAGAATCAGATATGAAGAACCGTGTATTTGGTCAAGAAAAAGCAATTGATACTTTGCTTGATAAGATCTTTATTGCTCAAGCAGGTTTGAAATCGCTTAACAAACCTATCGGTTCGTTTTTATTTGTAGGGCCTACAGGTTGTGGTAAAACTGAAACAGCAAAAGTTCTATCCGAAGAAATGGGTTACCCACTTGTACGTTTTGATATGAGTGAATTCCAAGAGAAACACTCTGTTGCAAAATTTATTGGATCACCTCCAGGTTATGTAGGATTTGAAGAAGACGCTGGTCAACTTATTACCAAACTACAAGAACATCCTAATTGTATTTTATTGTTGGATGAAATTGAAAAAGCACATAGAGATGTTACTAATATTCTATTGCAATTAATGGATAATGGTTTTGTTACAGGTAGCAATGGTAAAAAAGCAGACGCTCGTAACGCCATTGTTATTATGACAAGTAACCTAGGTGCTAGAGAGATGGAGGCAAATGCAATCGGTTTTGGTGATATAGAACGTACCGGAGAAGATGATGAAGCGGTTAATGATTTCTTTGCTCCAGAATTTAGAAACAGATTAGATGGTACTATTAAGTTTGATAAACTTGAAAAAGAAACAATGACCCTTATTGTTGATAAGTTTATTAAAGAACTTAACGATATGATCAAGGACAAAGGAATCTTTGTTGAAATTGATGATACTGCTAGAGCACATTTAATCAAAAAAGGATTTAATAGAAAAATGGGTGCTAGACCACTTATGCGAGTAATTGATAACGATATTAAAAAACCAATGAGTAAGGAAGTTCTCTTTGGTAAACTTGTAAATGGTGGAAGAGTGCTGGTTTCCTTCGTGGAGGGCAAAATCAACTTAGAAATAAAAGACTTTATGCCGACAGAGAAGGAGACTGAAATTGAACGCACATCACAGTAAAAGTCTTTTTTACAACAAATATACGCACAAGGTTGCTGTTGCATTTTTTGGTTTAAACTATCTACGTTATTCTAAATTCTATAAACTTGATAATCTTTATAGAGCAGAAACGTATCAGCAATATTTGAAATCACCAGTTAATATATCCTGGCATTCATATAGTAGCGATAGTGAAAGAAACGCAAAGGACCATCGAGATCTTTGGAAAAACAGATTTCATCTTTTCCACTGGGTACAATTTTTAAACAAGTGCAAGACCATTAATGCAAGCCATAGCATAAGAATTGAAGATCATAAAATGTCTTTCTTTTGTAGTGATGAAGCATTATTTGAAGAAGCGTGTAGGATATCAAAGGATACTATGACTGGTTTGGCGTTTCCTAAAGACGATAAGCACAAACAGTTCTTGTTAGAAAATCCAGATTATGAAATATGTGAAAGCCTACCTTTTAATCATTATAGATTTAGAATGGAATTAAGAAATCATAGAATAGCAAGTGAAAAAATGCCAGGGTTTATCGAATGGGTACGTGAGTACAAAGGAGACATTAGAATTAATACCCACTATTCTGCCTTTGGACATCAAGTTGGCAAATTTTTGTACTCGACAAATAAAGAAATGATGTTATTATTACAAATGTATTTAGGTGATAAACTTAAAAAAACAACAACGTTTATAACGGAGAAAGAAATAGATGAAAAATAAAGATAAAGTTATTAAAGAATTTATCGTAAGAAAAGTTATCACTGAAGGGACTAATATCGAAGCACTAGTAATGGCTAATGGTATTGGAGGAACTCCAGTGGAAAAAATCAAAGAAGTAAGCATAGTAGAAGTTCAAGATAAAGGTGTACTAGGCTGGGAACGTGACGATGCTGGTAAAGATCACACATTTCCAATTAAATTCAATAGTATACACGCTATTGAAGGTATGACCGTTGAGCGTATGGCTAAGGCTTATAAGTTGAAAATCTAATAAATAAAAGTACTATGCCAGGAACAAGTACAAATTTTGAATTTACAATAAACAATCAAACCACCGTTCAGGTAGATCACCCCGCGGATAGTTCTGCTGTTTCATACACCAGTGCTAGTACAAAAGGCGACGGCTACTACAAAGGCGGTGACGGATACCATACTATTTCGTTTAAAATAACCAACTTTACGGGTAAGATTAAATTTCAAGCATCGTTAGTAGATGAACCAACAGCGAATGATTGGTTTGATATAGAACTAGTTAATCCTAACAGTGTATCAGGATACAATGTTGATACAACAGGTGTCGTAGAAACGGGTGTTGGACTTAATGAACTAGATTACACCAGTGCAGGAACTACCGCAACAAAGATTTATAATGCTATTGGCAACTTTGTATGGGTAAGGGCCAACATAAACACATTTACACAAGGTACTGTGAATTATATTAGGATGAACTACTAATGGCAAAGCAAACAATTAACATTGGATCAGGTGAATTAACAGGAGACGGTGAAAGCCTTCGTTCAGCCTTTGACAAAATCAATGACAACTTTAATGAACTTTATCTAAAAGATACCTCAGATTTTGACGGCCAATTTAGTTCACTTACAGGCACGCCAACAACAATAGCAGGTTATGGAATAAATGACGCTTACACAAAAGCAGAAGTAGATAGTTCTATTGCATCTGTTACAGCAGGAAATTTTGATTTTAACATTACAGGCGATGACTCAACTGTAAGAACAGTAACTTCGGGTAGCACACTACAAATAACAGGTGGCACAGCAATTACCACAGCAAGTGATGTGGACGGTAATATTACTATTAACGGTGTTGCACAGGATTTTGCGTTTTCAAGTTTAACAGGAACACCAACAACAATAGCAGGTTATGGTATTACAGATGCATTTGATGGTAACTATAACAGTCTAACAAATCAACCAACAATTCCTACAGACATTAATGACCTTACAGATGTTGATACAAATACCATATCTCCTAGTGTTAGTGGCCAGCCACTGATTTGGGATACCGTTGACAGTAACTGGTATCCTGGAACATTTTTACAAGTAGCATCAATAAATGTAAGCACTGCTATACAAGTAGAAGATGGTGCCTATATAAACTTTGAAGGTGCTACTGATGATGCAAATGAAACACGACTAACTGTTTCAGATCCAACAGCAGACAGAACAATTACACTACCAGATGCAAGTGGTACTGTGGCACTAACAACTCAACTTTATACAGACAGTGATGTTGATACACACCTAAATCAAAGTAATCCAACAGACGGTTATGTGTTATCGTGGACATCAGGAGACTATGCCTGGGTGGCACAAAGCGGTGGAATTAGTGGACCTGCTTTAGAAGGATCAAGTTTACAACCAGCAGACGAAACATCAATCTCAACACAAGGCACTACACTTGAGTTATCAGGTGGTGACTCGACAGGCTTAAACAGTGACGGTGGTGATCTTACACTTGTAGGTGGTAACGGTTCAAGCGGCACACACGGTGATATTAGCATTGGTGCTACACAAACAGGCAGTATTACAATAGGTAGTGGTTCTAACAATGTTGACTTCCCAAGCGGAACTACTGTAGACTTCACTGGTGCAACAGTTACAGGATTAAGTGTTTCAGGACTACAAAGCAGAAGCACAGCCACAGGCACAACTTCAAGTTTGGCAGATGCCGCTGAAGCAAACCTGGACATCACAGGATTCAAATCATATATGCTGTTGACTGTCACAACAGACAGAGCGGCAAGAGTGAGATTATACACAACCGGCGCGGCAAGAACAGCAGATGCCTCAAGAGCAGAGGGTGTTGATCCTACATCAGACGCAGGTGTGATAGCAGAAGTTATCACAACAGGTGCTCAAACAGTTACAATTTCACCAGGTGCTTTAGGATTTAATTTAGAAGGCACACCAACCACAAACATTCCCACAAGGGTCACAAACAAAAGCGGTAGCACCAGCACCGTACAGGTAGATCTAAACATACTACAACTGGAGGCGTAATATGGAGTTATTCCAAGTCACACTGAAAAAAGGTGAGGACATTGACGCTTTCTATGAGGATATGGAAACACCAGGTGGTGCTCTACATATTCCAGATAGGAGTG
>Ga0208880_1000159_pt1 | contig 14379 bp, 15 predicted proteins | sample Knorr_S23_td_Sur_FD_185606 | JGI IMG/M metagenome (GOLD analysis project Ga0208880, IMG submission 185606) | Marine microbial communities from Southern Atlantic Ocean transect - Knorr_S23_td_SurfaceB_ad_5m_LV_B (SPAdes) (version 2) | ecosystem: Environmental > Aquatic > Marine > Oceanic | place...
TTTTAATATCTTATCTGTGCCATCAGAGTTCTCGTAATAGTCAGAATGATTGTATAGCTTGTTTGTTGCTGCTGCATCAAAGTACACATCGCCAAACCCTTCTGCGTTAGCGTTTCCCCAATTGCTTTTGTGATATATTTCGTTTGGCATCTAAATATTTCTTTAACTTAATTATGTTTTTCTTTTTTGGTTTGTATATCAAAGCACCCATCCGTTAAAAGTTGCATCGTTATCAGGATAAACATCCGAATCAGAGTTTGAGTTATATTCAGGGAATAAATTACTATTAAAGGTCATATAATCTATAAACCTCTTTGTGTAATATTCCGCTGTGTTTCTTGCTTTATTCACAAGATAATCAACCTCTGATTTGCTTACACTCTCTGCGTTTTCGGAAGTGTGCTTAAACACTCCACCATTCTTTACCTGATAAGCTGCATAAGGCAAATACTCTACTTGTGCATACCATATAAGCATTGGCTGTATATAGTCGTTTACAAGGTCTAAATAATCCCCTGATAGCGTGTCTGCTATGATGTCTGCGCTTATCTTGTTGTATAAGTCCGTACCTAAATAGTTTTGAACTTGTATCTGTTGGGCAATCTTGATAAACTGAATAAACTTATCCGTGTCAACATTCCCATCAATGATGCTGTTCTTAACAAGGTCTGTGCGTGATATGAATAGTGCTGTTGCCATAATTAGTTTTTAAATCCCATTTTGTTCCAATAAGCAGCTGTATAACCTTTATACTTCATATCTTTAGGGGCAACGGGTACTTTCTGTGCATTAGTTTCAGGCTTAAACCCTTTGCTTCTTGCTTCCGTTGTAGTAATCACATCGCCCAAACTTTTAGACCCCTCTTTGCGTGCGTAGATACGTCTAAACCATTTATGGTGGCATCTTGCACCGCCTTTGTATAGCCAAATAGAATAAGTGTCAGAACCACCCTTACCAAAGCCTGCATTAACAACCCTTGTTTCCATAGCCTTAATGTCCTCTTTACGATAGACCTTTTTAGCACTTACCATTTTCTTACAGAACTCTCGTGAGTTATCTTTGGTCTTTGCAGGATTGTACATATATCTTACTAAAAAGATAGTGTCCTTTTGACCCTTTTGTTTTGACTTACCATCTTGCTCACTCTCACTATAAGGCTTTGCGCTTCCTGTACTTGCAAGTTCTACCTGCTCGTTTAGTTCCTTAATCTTTTGGTCTTGCTCGTCTTCTAATTCGTAGTCAACCTCCGCTTCGTCTATAAGGTCAAAGTCCTTTAAAAGTTCTTCTTCATCTTGACCCAAGTCGATAAGCGCATCAGCTATTTCTGTGTCTATGAATTTATCTACATCGGAACTCATTTTAACCCCTGTTTCTTCCTCACGAGTTTCAACATCTTCTACATTATCAAGGTCGGTAAACTCTAACGGTTGTAGGGTCTTAAAGTATAGATTCAACGAGATACCATTGTAAGCAAGTATCTTGTCAAAGTTTTCTATTAGCAAACGCTGAAATGGTCTGATAACCGTATTATCCATAAGGATAGTAGCAGTTTTCAACTCGTCTGCGTTGTTTCCAAGCCCTGTATTGTCTTTAATTCCCAAAAGCATAGGACTTACTACCCTGTGCGAAACGAGTATCTTACGTGAACTCTCATCGCTTAAAAACTGATATTGGTTGTGAGCATCACTTAATTGTATTGGCTCTATTGTAGCAGCTGTTTCTGCATTGTCGTTAAACGATAGTATAAACTTACCTGCATTGCTTGACCCACTAAACTTCTCATAGATACGTCTTTCAATAAGTTCCCTTTGTTCAGGGTCAGGTGTACCATTGTTCATATTGATAAGCATAGATGGGGCTAACCCATTCATTATGTTATTTAAATGGTAGTTGCTTATCTCTTCCTCTAACTCTGCGTATTGTGTACCACCTTGATAGTCAACAGGGGAATAATATTTAAATCCTGCACGATAGGGCTTGATGTAAAGGATTTCTAACCCCTCTTTTGAATAACCAAACGCAGGTATTCTTTTAAGGTCATCAGAACGCTTGTATTTAGCCCAATCGTAATGGTAAAAGTAGGCTTCTATTTCCCCTTTGTCATTGCACTTCTCTGCTCTTAATGTTTCAACAGGTATATGTTCAAGTTTTACAATCTTGCTTCTATCCTTTGAGTAGATAACCTGTAACGCACATTGACCCATAAGTTTCAAATCGTACACTACCTTTCTTGTGCAGTCAGGCGTGAATAAGGTCATCATTTGGGCATAAGCATCAGGCTTACGGTTAGAATCAGTAGCATCCAATCCTTTACCGTAAATCATTTCGCTTACACCATTTATGATAGCGTTGTTTGTCGGACTTCCGTTGTATCTATCTATAAGATACTGAAAGTAATTATTGTCATCCCCATAAGACACAAAGTTTTGACCCTTAACCTCTTTTACAGCAGGGCTTGTGTATGTGCTTAAATTGACAATCCTTAAATCGTTGTTCATAATATAATATAGTCGTTATCGTAGCTTGTTTCACTTACATATTCCCCATCGTTTACAGAATAGTAGTTGTTAGTATCTTGGTCAATAGTTTGGTCTGTGCAGAAAACTAAACCTTTATAGTAAATATCAGTTTGTGCAAAATTTTCTATTGTTAAAGAATAAAATCTACCCTCAACTAAATCTTGTTCAAATGAAAACTCAATCGTTGTTATTCCTTTTGATTCTGTGATATTTGTAGAATCAGGGTTTGCAACCAATTCACTTCCGCTTGATTTGTCATAAAGGGATATTCTTGCGAAAGCAACACTACTTCTTAACACAACCTTTATTGTTCCTGACTGCCCTGCTGATGTAGTTAATATGTGCATAACAAGTATTTTTTATCCTTTGTGCTTTCGACATATTCAAACTCTACACAATCAAAAGCTGAACTTACATCACATACATACTCTTTATGCATATCGCTAAATGTAGATGTGTATGTCATACCTATATATCGTATAAAGTTTAAATTTTGCGTAAAAGAAAAGGGGGCATAAAACCCCCTCAACTAACTTAACCTCAATACAAAAAACTTCTTCGCTAATATACTAATTAGTTTCTAAACCCACAAATTAGGGAGTAGGATTAATAGGCGAAGAAGAATCATCTGTTGGCAATGTAGCCACAAAGAACGGAGGTGCAGTTTCCTGCGCTGTAAGAGTAAGTGTAAACCCACTCAAATCCCCCATAGCAGCACCTGTAACAACAGTACCACCTGTTACTTCCGCACCGTGTTCCTTACCAACCAAGAAGCCATTACCGTTGTAATCTTCTACTACAATCTGTGGTCTTCCGTGTGCTAAAAGTTTAATCTGCTCTTGTGTTGCTACATCTAAAGTTGTTAATGTAACATTCAAAGTTGATTCATAAAAGGTAGTACCATTCTCTCTTGAAGAGTTGATGGCAGTTTCCAAAGATGAATTGCCTTTGATTTCGTATTTGTAGAAAGATACGCTATCATCCAAAGTGATTGTACCACTACTATCCGTAAGGTCAGCTGTGGTAGTCGTATAGGGGGCAAAATAAATGTTTTTCAGACCACCTACCGCACTTTTGCAAGGTAACGCCCTTCCGTTTGAAACTGAACAAGCCATAGTTTTATAAATTAAAAAAGGGTAGGCAGGCTCATCGGCTTACCCACCCCTTTTAGTTAGACAATTGATTTATTATGAATAAAGAACGATGTCAGAACCAATACCAAACTGAACACCTGCTGTATAGCGCATAACTACACGAACATTTTGTGAACCATCAATATCAGCCATATCAATTACTTTAACTTCGTTTCTGTCATCAAGCAATCCTGTACCGAAGAACAAGTTTGATTTTTGAGCAGCTACTGCGGTGTTGTCAGCAAGTCCTTTAGCTACGAAGATGTTGATACCCTCGAAAGACAACTGACCACCGTTGTACCATTGTGTACCTTTGTTATCTACACCGTTAGCACCGATAGTAGCAACAAATCCACCCAAAGCACGTACATAAGCACGAGCAATGTTAGAAGATACATAAAGGGTCAAATCTTCTTTTCCGTAAACCGCAGATGGGATAGCATCAACGATAGCACCTAATTGGGCAATTACGTTAGAAGAATCAACAGATACAGCAGTAACGTCATTTACAGTACCATCGGCAAGTAAAAGAGTTTCAAAGCCATCGAATGAACCCTCGCCTGCACTACCTGACCAAATAGAAGTTTCGGTTGCGTTGGCTACTTCAGCAGCTACACGAGCGATAACATAGTCAGAGAAAAGAGGAGGTAGTTCGTCAAAAGCAGAGAATCCCATTTGAGCAGCTTCCCAATCTGCGTGAAGTTCTTTCTTACAGATTTGTAGGTTTACTTGCAACTCGGTAGGAGTTAATACTTTTTCAGTTAATGTAAGACCTGATGTAGTAGCATCAAAATCGCAATCAGCAGAACGAACAAGGTTGCTCATAGTTCCTACTTTCATAGCGGCTTTGTACTTTACATTAGGTAGAATAGTGATAGCACCTGAATCAAGGGTATCAGCACTCAATAGGGCAGCACCTAAATACTTCCCTGCAAATTCGCCCGCATAAGTCGAGCTTGTAATAGTTGGATTAGCCATTTTCTAAATATTTAGTTGTTTATTAATTTTTGCATTACTTTATCTAAAGAATTGCGTTGTCTGTTTTGTGCAAACTTTAGATTCATTTTTTGTTTTGGTTCAGGGTTGTGTGAGATAGGCTCGGCAGCAGGAGTTTCGGATAGTTCCTCTTTTACCTGTGCTTCCACTTCGCTCATTTCCTCTTTCTTGTCAATCATAGCTTTAATTTCTTCAAGCATAGATTTTACTTCCGCCAATTCTTCTTTGGTGGCGTACTCGGCTGTCACTTCTTCAGCTTCCACTTCAGTAGCTTCAACCTCTTCTTCTACTTCCTCATCGGCTTCTTTGATTTCAGCAATCAATCCCTCTTCTGCAACAACCAAAAGCATACCATCTTCCAATTCGTATTCGCCTACGGGAAGCGCTACCTTTTCATCGTCTGTTAGAATAAAGACCTCTTGACCTGCTTCAAAAGATTCAGCTTCGAGTACTGTTCCGTTTTCAAGGGTCATTTGAGCCAACTTGACTTCCTGATTCTGCTCGATGTTCTCAACGATATCAGCAGTATCCTCCCCTAAAAACGTCTTAATCTTGTTTAACATTTCAGTCGCTTTCATAATTATATATCGGATTTAAAATTTACTTTGCATTTTTGATTACAATTCTCTTTGTAATTCAGCTTTTGCCTTTTCAGCTTTATTAAGTTGCAGTTCGTAATCTTGTATAAAATCATTTAAAGCCCCATAGCCATCAATCTTTTTAACATCAACACCTAATTCTTTTGCCGCACTTTCTATGTCATTCATAACTTGATAGGGGTTAATATTAAAACCACCAACAAAAGGACTTTTTAAATTAGCTGCTTTTTCTGCTTGTTGTTTAGCTCTAATAACATCCATTTGTGCTTTAGCAAATCGCTCTTGTACATCTTTTAATTGCTTAACCTTACCCTTTAAATCTGATACAGCCTTATTAGCATCTTGAACTATTGTTAATTCAACTTTTTCAGCAGATAGTTCTTGTTTTTGAATAGAAGCGATTTTAGACATCGCATTTTTGTTTACTTTCATTTTATATATATTTAGATTTTACCAATTCCTTGCGCTCTTAAAGAACCATCACAGCATTTGACAGAATAAGTATTGTCCTTACACAAACAACCACGTCTTGACCCTTTAGGGCTTGTCTTTGATGATGTAAAGAAGTCTTTTAGTTTTCTCATCCCTGTCCTCTGTATTTCTTTTTATAGTTCTTTGAGCCTTTTATGCTACTCATTTTTGTTTTAGCGTGTACACCCTTACGTCTTACTTTGGGCTTTTCAATCTTAATGGTTTCTAATCGTTTAGCCATCTATTTCCTTTAATTTACTTTCTGCCCATCGTTTAGCTGCAAGACCACCCCATAATAAATATGAAATAGTACCGCAGGCTTCTGTATCATTCTCATCGTAGTATTCCTCTGCCCTTGATAGGTAAGAGTACATACGTTTTATTGTTTCTTCGCTTATGGGTTTGCCTTGTGCTAATTGTTGCGCACGCACCTTACCCACTTGTGTAGCGCATTTGTTGTTTACCGCTTCATTGAGTTCTAATCCCCTCTTGGCGTTGTTTTTAACCGCATCAGGATAGTCGGCATAAGATTCTAACACTTCTTTTTGACCATCCTTATATCTACCATCTTGCTTTACGATTCTGCGGATATACTTTAGCATATCTTTAGCTTCCTCTTCCTCGATGTCATTTAAGGTGTTGTCTTTGGGGCGTTCCATTTTGTCAGCAAAGTACCCCTCAATCGAAAATCCTTTAACCTTGCCTGTTTTTACAAACTCCTCCCATATTTGGTCGTTGTTTACTTTTACAGACCCCATCCAAGTTCCGACAGGTACATTTAGTCCGTACTTTCTTGATTTGTCCTGTACTTCGTCTTCTACTATCCAAGATTCTACAAGTGTTAGTCCGTTAATCGAATGTTGATGTTCCAAAGTCGCTTTGCTTTGGTTTCCGTTCATAAGATATAATTGCGATGCTCTTTCTACCGTGCCTTTAGAAAAGTATATGTAGTACTCTTCATCGCCCTTACGTCTGTAAATGGGTTTGTTGGGAATAAGTAAAGCACCGAGTAAGATTCGCTTCTCGTTAGATACCTCTGCGAGTTTAACCTCCTCGTTTTTAAGTGCTATAAAATCTTCCTCTATTGCAGGGTTCTCAACTACCGAGATAGCTTCGATTCCCATAACTTGTTCATCGTCTAATACAAGTTCAATGATTTTCATATAAGTATATCGTTAAAGTTTTACATTTTGCATTTACCCAAGAGAAGCACCCTTAACGATGTTTCTATCGAGTTCTTGTGCGGTACTAACGTCATTCGATACCACATAAGCCTTTACAGGTTGTTGTGCTTGTCCACCTATTGCTTCCGCTAATTGGTTCGTATCAGATGCACCTACTATATTAAATGCAGGGGGTGTGGGTGTAGCAGTAGGGGGTGTTGAGATACTTGGGCTACCGCCTGTACCTTTAGCAAAACTTGGGGGCGATGGGGGTTTAGAAGCTGTGATTTGTTTTACGTTAGCAAGACCACCTGCTATAACCGCAGCAGCACCTATAAATCCAAATATACCACCCTGTGCAAGGGCTTTGTTTGCACCTGCGTATGTGTCCTGAATAGCTTGTACAACTGCAATAGCTTTTCCGAATTTAGAGTTTTGACCTACTATACCTGCTATGTTACCAAGTGCGCCTTTTATTTCTTCTTGTTTAGCAAGTGCTAAATCCTTTTCTATTGCCTTTTGTTGTTGGGCATTTTCAGATTGAAATGTTAATAATTCATTCTGCGCATCCTGATATGCTTGTGTACCCTTTTTGTACGTATCTCGCTTTTCGGTTAAACGCTTTTCCTCTATTAGTCGTTCTTGTTCGTTTACGTCTAAAAGTGCTTGTAAACGTCTGTATTCGTTGTCTATCTGCTCGGCTGTAAATCTTGCTTCGCTAATAGCCCTTTCGCTTTCTGCATCCGTTATGGATTGTTCAAGTTCTAACTTTTCTCTATTTAAAGCAAGGTCGTTAGCAAGTTGCTCACTTCTAAATCCTGCTATTTGTGCTAATACCGCTTCCCTTTCTTGTTGTGCTTCTAATAGAGCAATAGTGTTCTCTTGGTTTTGGTTTTTGTCGTATTCAGCTTGTGCGGCAGCGATTTGTAAGTCCACTTGTTTAAGCATAGCCTGTTCTTGCTCGTCAAGTGTTGCTTTTAGCTTGTTGTTAGCTTCTATACGTTCTGCTATCGTGTTACGTTCCTCATCTCTTACTTGTCGTAGTTTCTCGGCTTGTAGGTCAAACGACTCTATAATACCTTGTTGTCTTACCCTTGCTATTTCTGCTTGTTTACCAAGTTCTACGTTAGATTGTGCTGCCTTTACGGTTTCGCTTACGTATTCGGATGTCGCTTTTGCAATTTTAGTTACAGCTTCTGTACCTTTGTCAAAAGTGTTATTAACACCTGTTAAAACGTCTAAACTCTCTTTACCTGCACTTTTTACGTCCTCTAAAGCACCTTTAAAATCGCCACTAAATACTTTCTTAACAGCACTCGCTAAATATCCTAAAGTGTCTAAATAGCTTTCAAATCGTTCTTGTATGTTTCTTTTAAAAGCATCAGCGAAGTCAAGTAAGGATTGTTTTGGGTCTTCAAATATAGCCTTGAAGAAGTTTACAACACCACTTGTATTGTTTACGATAAAGTTTACAAAGTCATTAAAGGCAAGTGATACAACCTCAAACGCTGTACTAAATAAATCAGCTACCTTTTGGTTTTGCTCAAATATTTCTTTGAGTTGTGCAAAGGCTGCAATAGCAAGACCAATACCTGCTGCTTTCAAAGCATTACCAATACCCTTAATACCTTTAGCTGTGCTTTTAGATGCGTTCTCTACACCCTTTAAACCCTCTTCGGTTTGTTTGTTTCCCCTCTCGACCTCTTGGTTAAGTTTCTGTATTTCCTTTTTTAAGTCCTCAATCTCGGCAATAGCCTTATCGGTCTTGGCTTGTAATTCTACTTGGATTGTTTTAGCCATTGCATATCTTTTTTAAATTGGTTAAATGCTTCTCTGAATGATTTGGGTAAATAGTTTTTGCCTTTGGCTATACGGATGTTTTCCGAGCCATCTTCTACATAGGGCAATAAATCTAATATATTCTTTATCATACCTCGTTCAATAATTCTATGTTGGATTCGCCTGTTGCTAAATTCGTTTCTATGCTGTTTATCTTGTATCTCTGTCCGTTAATGTCGAACCTATCTGCAAGTGTAAAGTTTAAAAGTATCTTCATAGGCAGGTAAGCCTTTACTTTTGTCAAACGTCTTTTAGTACTAAACGCATCTGTTATGTAAGTACGATAGAAATCCCTAAATAACGTGTCATCAAATACCTCCCCTGCTTGTTCGTTTACCTCTGCGAAGAAGTTTATATTTTCAGAACCTGTACCCACGTTTACAAACCCAATACTATTAGATGGCATATTTATATCCCCATCGAGTTCTATGTGGTCTCCATATACACCATCGTCATCAATAGTTACAAACGCTATCGACACATCAGTACCACCTTTTTGTGGGTGTTCGTACACAGGATAGAATAAGACAGGACTGCCCTTTTGTGGGCTTTGGCTTTCATCTACACTCCAACCCCATTGTAAGGTCATCTTGGTATTATCGTCAAGGTCGTATAAGTTTTCGTATTTTAAGTGTCCGAATGGCACTATAACATCATATACCCCACCATCTACTTGATTGTTCTCGTCATCTCTTTCGGTATATTCCTCTTTTGCCCAAGCCTTACCAAATAATTGTTCGTGTTGTACCGCTAAATACGTTTTGGTGTCCTCGTATGCAAAGTTTATTTCGCTATATGGTAAAGCAACATCTACTTGGGTTGTTTGTACGTCAACGTATTTACTTATGTCGTAAGCGGTGGATATGGATTTCTTGTCAGCATAGAAGTTGTCTAAAGTGTCAACGTATATCTCGCCATCGTCTTCCACAAGGGCAACCAAGTTAAACATCTTAAACACGCCTGTTAGAAAGTCAATCACTTTCATTTCAGGTATCTGATTCGATGCTATAAAAGTAAACATAGTGCCATCAGCAGTGAAGTTGCCAACGTCTGATGTGTTAAATGTGTCGGTTACGGTTATTCTTGACCTACAATTTACCGTATCGCCACTAATAAGACAACTTTCGTGCCTTACACTCCATTCTATATCTGTGAAGATTATACTTGATGTACTATAAATAACTACGGTAAAATCCCCATTGTCATCAGGGTCAAAGTCATAGGTTTTAGAACCACCTGCACCACTTAAATCTACATCTTCTTCAAAGTAGTATCTTACACCATTCCTTAAAACTTCAAGGTCAAACAAAGAACTTGTGGCACTTGTAAGGGTTAATCTAAAATGCTTCCAATCATAAATACTTCTTGTACCCTCGTTTGTTTTAGAAAGTACATTGTTATTCATTATGCAAAACTCATAGTTACCTGTTTCGTCATTCCAACCATCAACAGGACTTGGGTTCTTTTGTAATACCGTGCCACTCTCTACCTTTCCGCTTTTGCGATGCAACCACATAAACAAATTAAACCAACGTGGATTAGCTTGTTTGTTTAAGAAGTCATTACTAAAAGATATATCAGATGCATAGCCATTTGATGTAGTGTACTTATGCTCAATAGCATCTATAATCTTTTGCGCTCTTATAGCGTATTTAAGTTCCCTCCAACTCACTCCGTGCTGATGCGCACCACCTGACCCACCGTGATACCAAAGGTTTCCTGTGCTACTACCACCATTATTGGTTTTATAATACAATCTTTTGGTGTTGGTTATAAGCGGACAGATAACGTGATTGCTTATCTCGTACACATCGCCTACTGTTTGGAATATATCATCTACTAAAGCTAAAATTGTACTTGTCGGTATAGATGCTACCGTTGTACTTTGGTTTGTTGTTACATTGTAAACTTGGTCTCCCACCGCAATACCTGATACACTTGGTACAATCAAAACACCTGATGAAACCGTAGTTACCGAGCCTGTGTCAAAGTTAGAACTGCTTAACTCTAAAAGGTCTTGTACTTGCGTAGCACTATATTCTTGATTAAAAGGGCTTAAATCTAAAGAACTTAATTTATCATCGCCTATTATGTCTTTTAGGTCAACTGTGTTTCCGTAGAATGTTACTTTGTACATATAAGCCTTACGATTCTTTAACTCTACACCATCAAGTTTTAGTTTTCCTTTCTTAAATGGTAAGTAGTTAAGTTCGATTGTCGCTGACTTTTTAGTTCTTGCATCAAACCCACCCTCTATGTCAAAATTGTAGTAGTGTTCAAATATCTTGTTATTGGCTTTGGATGCAGGTAGGGTAAATGTCTTTGTGAACTCGGTAAATATCTTTGCAACGTCTTTTACGTTCTTAATAGATTGTGTGATGCTTACGGATTCATCCTTAAACATATCTACCCTCTGACCCTGTATGTAAAGCTGTATGCTCTGCACTATCGTATGTTGTTTATTTTGTCAAATGCGTGTTCAAACTCAATCGTATAGTTTACAAGTTTATCGTTTACACTTGTCTTATAAGTTACCGTTTTGGTACGTGGTATAACAGGCACAACTAATTCTTCGTCTGTGATTTTGGTGTACCATACTTGCTCACTCAATAATAATTCCTCTATAACTGCGTTGTGGTCATCATTAATGTACCCTGTGTTCATTGTTATCCTATCCTTACCTTGCGACATAAACGCTTGTTGTTGGTGTTGATAGGTTTTATAAGTGTTATCAGCTTGGCTATATATAGAAGCCTTAAACTGCTCGGAAGTAACGTCTGTGGTTTCTACTGATTTCTTAAAGAACCAAAGGTCTTGCAACGCACCGTATTTGTTTACGAATGTTACTTTATATGGCTCGTACTTGCACTCGTCAACTGTGTGTATTTTTACTATATCTACACCTGCATCTGTTGCAACCCACACCTCATCTACAAGCCCTATGTCAATAGTGTTTAAAAAGTCGGTAAGACACCCTGACACTTCCAAAGTACCACCATCGGCTACAACTCTTTCCTCATAAGTATCTGTGTTGTCTGAACCACTTACAGTAACATAATCTATTTGTCCATTTGTGTTTGTAGAATCGCTTATGGTAAGTGTACGCTTTAAAGTACCCTGATAGTAGAAAGCTACACTATTGGTGTCTTCTGTAAATACAGGTATTCTTACGTTTGAATCGTTTAATCTAAAGATACTTCTGTTTGACATTAGCAAACCTCTTGATAGTTCAGGATTCTTACCCTCGTGAAAATACCCATAGCCATCTAAAGCTATAAGTTCAATATTTGTACCACCAATAGAAGAACCCCCACCATTCGGAAGCGAATAGCGTGTTAAACTTATTTCTACCCACACACATTGGCTATCGTATTCCCCATCGAACTCTATCTCTATATAATCTCTTATAAGTTCTGCAAGTTCAAAAACCACATAATCATTTGAATCAATAGTGTTTTTCGTTAATTCATATTGTGGGGATGCAGGTTTGTCAGTAGTTAATATACCTGTGTATATGTACACATCTAATATTGCGGACTGCATACCTGTTTGCTGTGGTTTTATGTAGTAAGGACTTCTTACGTTTATTTTTGTTGCCATTATTCAAATGCGTTTTGTAGGTCTATTCCAAATTTATCTTGTAATTCTTGTGGTAGTCGTTCAAAGGCTTTCTCAAAAGGTTTAGTGAAAAATAGGCTTGGTTTGATGCCTTTAGTATATACGCTTCGTGCTATAAGGAATTGTAGGCTCTTGCGTTTTATAAACCTACCCTTTTCATCTCGTATGCCTTTTAGTCCTTTCCTAACAACCCAATCGCTAAATGCTTTTGCAGGGGGCATTTTGTCTTTGTAGGAATAAGGTGTGTTGTACTTCTTCTTAACACCGCTAACACCTAAATCTTGAAACTTACCATAATCTTCCATAGAGAAAATCACAGACAAGTCATTAGCACCTACGTTGACTTGATACTCTATACTATCGTAAAGTCGTTTAGATGCGTTCTTTTTGCCTTTAGTTAGATTGGTTCTTGATTGCTGAACCACGTACTTACCAAAGTCATTAAGTGCTTTCTGTGTTTCCTTTAGCTGCATACGTTAATATCGTTTTCTATTATCACATCAAAGCTACAAGCCCATCCTGCTACTTGATGTTCAAATCTATCGGTAAATGGTTCACAAGTAGGACTACCCTCTAATTGATATTTATCCCTATATAGAGTTCCTATCCTTAACTTCTGTACAAGTTTGTTTACAACTGATAGTTGAGTGTTTAAGACATCGTGTTCGTTATTGTTGCCCCTGAATATGTCGGTTGTTGCTTTCTTGCTTTGTTCTACTATATCCATAGACAGAACCGAGATACTAAAACGTAGTACCTGTTCTTCTACGGTTACTTGGTTGATAATTATGTGGGATAATGGGTATATCGTTTGTTTAGACAAGTCAATGTCTGTAATATCCCCTGTGGTTACCGTGTTTACAAAGTCGTTGCTTAACAACTCGTCTTTGATTGTTTCTGTAATTTGGTAGAACCCCCTTATACCTTGATTAGCCATTGAACTTGTTTTTTATATTCCTTGCTTCCATTTCAGCTTTGTCTTTCATAAAACTTAACGCATACAAACATTGATGTACACCTAATTTAGTGATATCTTCAAATCGTCTAATATCCCCTTTAGCGAGTGCGAAAAGTGATTGATACCAACCCCATTTTCTTCCGAAATTAGATACTGCGCTAAATTCGCTTCCTTGCTCTCCAAAGAGTTCAGCATAGTTCTCGATAAGTCCATCCCTAAATTGTAAAAAAAAAGTATAGAACCTAATACCGCATTCATTGGCATATCTTTCATATGTTCAACCGAATCTACTTGGTATTCTTCGATAGCGTACTTATCGCCATATTGTTCTGTTATGGGTCTGTAAAGAACATTCATAGCACGGTGCATATTATCCCAATCGCCCATAAACGTATCAAGGTCTATGTATTCCCCAAAGGACATATCCTCTAACTTGGGTATGAATCCGTACTGCTTACCTTTCATCTTGAACTGCGTTACTAACTTTGGTGTATCGTTTAGCATATCGGTTAGGATGTTTACAATAGATTGTATGTCGGTGGCTCTCATCATTAGCACGTGGTCGCCCCTTAACCCACAAAATATCTCAATCATCTTTACAGCTAAAAACTTCTCGTCTTTGTTCTCATTCTGTATCTTTAGATACTTCTGATATTGCTCTAAAGTTACTTCGCCAAGTGAATCAGGAATGTTTATGTCAACTTTCATATATATATATCGTAAAAAAAAAGAATTTTAACGGATTGCGTACTTCCCTCTATTTGGGTTCTGTAATTGGAATCCTACTGCGTATCTTACCGCATCTATTAAATGGTTATAGGCGTCTATTGGGGTATTGGATTTTCTTTCTAACCAACAGTAGTTATTGAGTTCTTTGATTAGGTTTACAGAATCAGGGCTTACCACAAGGTCGTAATCTTGTAATAGTGATATACCATACGTTACACTACCTTGTCCTTTGATTGATGGCTTTACGTTGCATCCTTTGGCTCGTATCTCGCTTATTAAACGTGGCTCTGCTGAATCGCCCACGATAAGCCCATTTTTAGCGTGTTTAAGGTTGAGTTGCGCTATCTCTGATGT
>Ga0208880_1000161_pt1 | contig 14285 bp, 14 predicted proteins | sample Knorr_S23_td_Sur_FD_185606 | JGI IMG/M metagenome (GOLD analysis project Ga0208880, IMG submission 185606) | Marine microbial communities from Southern Atlantic Ocean transect - Knorr_S23_td_SurfaceB_ad_5m_LV_B (SPAdes) (version 2) | ecosystem: Environmental > Aquatic > Marine > Oceanic | place...
CGGAGATCGTTGGGGATTGGCGACTCAACGGAGCAACGCTGTATGTGACCAAGGAGCCCTGTCCAATGTGCTCGGGCGCCAGCATCATGGCCCGTATCTCGAAAGTCGTGTATGCTGTCCCCGACCCCAAGATGGGATGCATGGGTGGTGCCATGGCAGTGCAGGAGCTGCCCCGCCTGAATCACCGTGTCGCAGTGGAGTCCGGAACACTTGAGGCGGAATGCAAGGCCGTCTTGCAGGAGTATTTCAAAAGAAAGCGTACCGAAAGTTGACGTCTTGGCCTGACTGGGGTTTCTTATCTTTCTAAATCAACTCAAAAACCAATAAATACGATGGCATACACATTACCGGAATTAGATTACGCATATGATGCATTGGAACCGCACATTGATGCAGCGACGATGGAGATCCATCACACCAAGCACCACAACACTTATATAGTGAATTTGAACAAGGCACTGGAGGGTGCTGGCATTGAGGGGCCCGAGTGTCCGGCGGATTTGATCAGCAAGATCGCCGACCTTCCGGAAAGCGTCCAGGGAGCCGTTCGCAACCATGGAGGCGGACATGCCAACCACAGCCTTTTCTGGTCGATCCTTTCACCAAATGGCGGAGGAACCCCGGCAGGTGCCCTTGCAGAAAAGATCACTGCGCAATTCGGCGGTTTTGAGGAATTCAAGGCAGAATTCAACCAGGCTGCGGCTACACGTTTTGGCTCTGGCTGGGCTTGGCTCTGCGTCAAGAAGGACGGCGACCTGTGTGTTACCAGCACAGCCAATCAAGACAACCCGCAAATGGGATCCGCCTTTGGTGGATGCGACAGCGGATGCACTCCGATTCTGGGCTTGGACGTCTGGGAACACGCTTACTACCTGAATTACCAGAATCGCCGGCCAGATTACATTGCCGCCTTCTGGAATGTAGTCAATTGGGACCAGGTTTCCGCCTACTACGACCGCGCAATCGGTTGATTGACGGATAGTTTTTAAATTACCATGGCCCCGTATCGCCTTTACGATGCGGGGCTTTTTTTGCACCAACCCCAACATGCGTTGGGGTGGATTCAGTACTCTTCCCATCCCCCCGGTTGGGCGGCGTAGGCGACCTGCGGGGGGATCGGATAAAAACAAAAAAGCCCCGGTGTCTCCACCGGGGCTTTTGCCGTAAAACAGTTTGGTAACCGGGCTTACATCATGCCGCCCATGCCACCCATGCCACCCATGCCACCCATGTCAGGGGCTCCAGCGCCCGACTTCTCTTCCGGCAGGTCGGTGATGAGAGCTTCCGTGGTGAGAAGCAGACCGGATACGGAAGCCGCATACTGAAGCGCGCTACGGGTCACCTTGGCCGGGTCAACAACACCCGCCTTGATGAGGTCCTCGTATTGCTCAGTCGCTACATTGTAGCCGATGTTGCCTTCGGTATCCAGAACGTGCTGGACAACGAGGCTACCTTCAACACCAGCGTTGGTGCACAGCTGACGCAGCGGATATTCAAGGGACTTCAGGACGATGGCACCACCGATGGCTTCGTCACCTTCCAGAGCCAGCTCGCCAACCTTGCTGCGAACACGCAGGAGAGCAACACCCCCACCAGGGACGATACCTTCTTCAACAGCAGCGCGGGTCGCGTGGAGAGCATCCTCAACACGAGCCTTCTTTTCCTTCATTTCCGGCTCGGTCGCGGCACCAACATTGATGACGGCAACACCACCAGCCAACTTGGCCAGGCGCTCCTGCAGTTTCTCGCGGTCGTAATCGGAGGAGGTTTCCTCGATCTGACGGCGAATCTGCTTAACGCGACCCTGGATGTCAGCAGCGGAACCGGCGCCTTCCACGATGGTGGTGTTCTCCTTGTCAATGGTCACGCGCTTGGCACGGCCAAGGTCGGACAGATCAAGATTGTCGAGCTTGATGCCAAGATCCTCGGTGATGCAACGCCCACCGGTGAGAACAGCGATGTCCTCCAGCATGGCCTTGCGGCGATCACCGAAACCAGGTGCCTTGACAGCACAGACGTTCAGCATGCCACGGAGCTTGTTGACAACGAGTGTCGCCAGGGCTTCTCCTTCAACATCCTCAGCGATGAGGAGGAACGGCTTGCCGCTCTGGGCAACCTTCTGCAACAAGGGCAGCAGGTCATTCAAATTGGTGATCTTCTTCTCGTGGATGAGAATGTAAGCGTCTTCGAGGATCGCTTCCATCGCTTCCTGGTCGGTGGCGAAGTACGGGCTCAGGTAACCCTTGTCGAACTGCATCCCTTCAACAACGTCGAGGGTGGTCTCGATGCCCTTGGCCTCTTCAACGGTGATGGTGCCGTCCTTGCCAACCTTGTCCATTGCGTCCGCAATGATGGAACCAATCTCCTCTTCCCAGTTGGCGGATACAGTGGCTACATTCTTGACCGCTTCACGGTCGGTCACCGCGATGCTCATGTCCTGGATAGCAGCGACACCGGCAGCAACTGCCTTGTCGATACCACGCTTGATGTAGACCGGGTTGGCACCTGAAGTAACACTCTTGAGGCCTTCGCGGAAGATCGCTTCAGCCAGAACGGTGGCAGTGGTCGTACCGTCACCAGCAATGTCACTGGTCTTGGTGGCGACTTCCTTCACCATCTGGGCACCCATGTTTTCAAAGGGATCGCTGAGCTCGATTTCCTTGGCAACGGAAACACCATCCTTGGTTACGGTCGGGCTGCCGAACTTCTTGTCGATAACAACGTTACGACCCTTGGGGCCGAGGGTTACCTTTACTGCCTTCGCCAATGTCTCAACTCCCTTGAGGAGCTGACGGCGTGCACTTTCGTCGAATTTAATTTGTTTAGCCATGATTTTAAAACTTTATAAGGTTATGTGGTTTTGGCGATTAGCCAATAATGCCGAGAATGTCGTCCTCGCGCAGGATCGTGTACTCGACATCTTCGTACTTAACCTGCGTACCGCCATACTTGCTGATGATGACCTGGTCACCGACCTTGACTGAGAACTCGTAAGTCTCGCCGTCCTTCTTGCCGTTGCCCAGTGCAAGGACTTCTGCCGTGGTCGGCTTTTCCTTGGCTGAATCGGGGATGATGATCCCGCCTTTAACTTCTTCCTCTACTTCGATCGACTTTACCAGAACACGATCTCCGAGGGGTTGGATTTTCACTGTATTTGCCATTTTGTATCAGTTTTTTGATGTTAAATCAGTTATAATTAAGGTTAGAAAAAGCCGGCCGGCTGCATCCAGCAACCGTCCGGCTAAAAGTTATTTGTTTTCCTCTACGTCTTCGACTTCCGCATCAACGACATTGTCGTCAGCCTGCGCACCAGCTTCCGGTTGAGGACCGGCACCTTCCGGACCAGCGCCTGCGGTGGCCTGCTCCTGGTACATGCGGGCCATCGCCTGCTGAAGTTCCTGGCTGTTGTTGATTTTCTCAAGAGCCGCCTTGATCTGTTCAGCGTCATCCGACTCAAGGGCTTTCTTGCCCTCGTCAACGAGGCCTTGGATCAGGCTCTTGTCTTCGTCGCTGAACTTGTCACCGCTTTCCTTGAGAACCTTCTCAGTTCCAAAGACCACATTGTCCAATTGGTTGCGCGTCTCGGCGGCTACCTTGGCTGCTTTGTCAGCATCGGCGTTGCGCTCTGCGTCTTCCTTCATCTTCGTCACTTCATCGTCACTCAGACCAGAAGCATTGGTGATGGAAATCTTCTGCTTCTTGCCCGTCCCCTTGTCAGCTGCGGAAACGTGCAGAATGCCATTGGCGTCAATGTCAAACGTCACCTCAATCTGGGGAACACCGCGGGGAGCCGGCGGAATGCCATCCAGGCGGAAATTACCGAGCGACTTGTTGTCCTTGGACATCGGGCGCTCACCTTGGAGAATCTTGATGTCCACCGCCGTCTGCTGGTCAGCATAGGTGGAGAAGATCTGCGACTTCTTGGTCGGGATGGTCGTGTTACGCTCGATCATCGGAGTCGCCACGCCGCCAGCTGTCTCGATTGCCAGTGTCAGCGGGGTCACGTCCAGCAAGAGGACGTCCTTCACGTCACCTGCGAGGACAGCACCCTGAATAGCAGCACCGATAGCCACAACTTCGTCCGGATTCACACCCTTGTTAGGCTCCTTGCCAGCGAGGTTACGGGCAACTTCATTGACCTTGGGCATACGGGTCATGCCACCAACGAGAACGAGGTTGTTGATGTCCCCTTCTGTCAAGCCGGCATCCTTCAGACAGGCCTTGAACGGGCCAACGGTGCGCTCAAACAAATGATCAGTGATTTGCTCAATCTTGGATCGGGTCAACCGGACATTCAAGTGTTTCGGCCCGGAGGCGTCCGCAGTGATGAACGGTAGATTGATTTCGGTCGACTGGGAGCTGCTAAGCGCAATCTTGGCTTTCTCAGCTTCTTCCTTGAGGCGCTGAAGGGCCATCGGATCCTGACGCAAGTCCACGCCATTCTCCTTTTTGAAATCCTCGACCAGCCATGAGATGATGGCTTCGTCCCAGTTGTCGCCGCCAAGGTGGGTATCCCCGTTGGTGGCCTTCACTTCAAAGACGCCATCGCCAATTTCCAGAATGGAGATGTCGAAGGTACCGCCACCGAGGTCATATACGGCGATGGTTTCCTCGCTCTTCTTGTCCAGGCCGAATGCCAGGGAAGCAGCGGTCGGCTCATTGATGATACGAAGCACTTCCAGACCGGCGATCGTGCCGGCGTCCTTGGTGGCCTGGCGCTGGGAGTCGTTAAAGTAGGCTGGAACCGTGATGACGGCCTGCGTAACCGGCTCTCCAAGATAGGCTTCCGCATCCGCCTTAAGCTTGGCCAACACCATTGAGCTGATCTGCTCGGGCGGGAAGGATTGCTTGGCACCGTTCTCTTCAACTTCAATCCAAGCGTCCCCATTCTTCCCCGCAACAACTGCGTAGGGAACCTGTCCGGCTTCCTCGGTGATTTCCGAGTGCTTGCGACCAATCAGGCGCTTGGCGGAGAAAACTGTGTTGGAAGGATTGGTGACAGCCTGCCGCTTGGCTGCTTGTCCAACCAGACGCTCGCCATTTTTGGCAAACGCAACCACGGATGGCGTAGTCCGCGATCCCTCGCTGTTCGGGATTACCACCGGTTCGCCCCCCTCCATGACAGCCATGCAGGAGTTAGTGGTTCCTAAGTCGATTCCTATGATCTTACCCATATCGGCTGTGATTCCTGCAATTCACATGCCAGAGGAAATTAAAAAACCCTTACCTTTTGTTTATTAACAACTTAAACAATATTGAACCCGCGCAGAAATGCCCCCTGAGGACAATCACTGTTACACTTTGTCACACCCCGTGTCACACCTGCCCCCTAAATGTCTCAGTGAGACACCGAGAATTTGTCCCGATGACTTGCCAAGGAAAGGCACCCTCTTCTACTTTGGCCACATGAATGACCCTCTTGGGGATATACCCGGTGCGAAGAAGAAAAGGAAAGTCGACTTGGAAGCCCTGACCTCGGTGTTCAAGCGTATCCCCGGAATGAATATTACCACCGCAAGGGACCTCTTGGATCTCGGGTTTCAGGATATTGACGAATTGCGCGGACGCTCCCCCGAGGCCCTTTTCGCGGAAATCAGGGAAATGCGACCCAAGTCACCCGACGATCTGATCAACTATCTTCGACTCGCTGTCTACTTTGCCGAAACGGATGATCCCGACCCGCATATGCTGGAAGCATGGAAATGGGCGGATCCTGATTTGAGAGGATAGTTGCGTCATCGGCAAACCCCGTTTAGGATATGGCAATTCGAATGGAAACCAGAGACGATATTCACATTCCCGAGGTGGTTCCGGTCATGACGTTGCAGGAAACTGTATTGTTTCCCCATGCAATCATGCCGCTTTTCATTTTCGAAACACGATATCGCCACATGCTCAGTGACGTTCTGCAGTCACACCGCCTGTTCGCCATTTTTCAAGAGTGCGGGGTTGACAAGCTGCACGGTCATGAAGAGCCCCCCACCGTAATGGGGACCGTGGGCATCGTCCGCGCCGCCCATCAAAACCCTGATGGGACTTCCAACCTGGCCTTGCAGGGCATCAGTCGGGTACGCCTGATTGAGATCGTGCAGGAGTCTCCATACCGGTTGATCCGGATTGCCCCCTGCAAGGATGCAGCAGAGGAGAACCATCAACTGCTGCCAGCCCGGGATGAGATTATTTCGCTGATAGACAAACACCCACATCTGACACAAGGGCTTCCCAAGGAATACGTGAAGTTTATCCATTCCGTTGAGGGATATGGCCCGTTTATCGATGTCGCGGCACACTCAATTTGCCAGGACAGCCAATTCAAGCAGGAGCTCCTGGAAACCCTTTGTCTCTCCCGGCGTTTTGATTTGTTCAAAAATTTCCTGAATGGGGAATGTCGCAAACACCAGTTGTACAAGTTGATGCAGGGTGCCACCACGGATGAGGAAATCGACCTGAATTAATCAAAATTATACGCCTTTTACACTTATAGCGTTGCATTATTAAAATTCACGGGTAGGGTCTCGTCACTTACCCAATGAAAAGAGCTCTCCAAGCCTTTATCTCCGGTTTCACGATGATGGAACTACTGGCTTTTGCATTCATCCTGGCACTGTTCGCCCTGCTGGTTTTTCCAACGTACCAAAGCCATGACGACCATGAAAAGGCGATGACGGCAGCCAACCAATTCAGGGAATTCGCCTCCAGCTTTAACACATTTGCTCAGGCGAACGGATCTTGGCCCAGCCACAAGTCGCCTTCCCTTCTGCCGGCGGGCATGGAGGGAAACCTTCCCGGGTTTACCGAGACAACACCCATCGGGGGATATTGGGATTGGTGCACTGAACCTTGCGGTACGAAGATTCAAATCCACTTGGTCAAGCCGACCGTTGGCCTGGCAGTGCTTGAAAAAATCGATTTCATGCTGGATGATGGCAGTCTTGATTCAGGCACCATGACCGGATCAGAAGATCGCCTTTCCCTGAATCTGAAACTCTGACAAGACATCGCAGACGGCTCTGTAAGAACAGTCAAAAATGACTAGCTGAGCGTGTTGCCCGGGACCAAGCGCGTAGTGATTCTCTCATACGTTATGAGACATATCACAAAAATTACCGCCCGCGGAATAGCTCCGTTCATTTTTCCAATCATGATCCTCTCCGGATCCACCCTGTCCGCCAGCGTGCTCCTGCTGGAATCCTTTGAAACCGATGGAGACGGATCACGCTATTCCGTCACGGGCGGTTTCACAGACGGCAGTGATGACTACTTCACCCGTACGGACGGGTTTACAGAGGCATCCGGAATCCCGGGCTTCACCGGATTTACAGGGAGCTATTACTTTGCCGCCGAGGACATCGATGCCGCTGAAAACGTTTCCGGCATTGCCAACCTGGATTTTTCATCCATCAGCCTGACAAGCTTCCCGGCCGTACAAATCTCGCTGGACATGGGGGCCGGCTCCGACAGCGCGTTTGACAGTGTTGATGATTATCTGCTGGTCCAGTACCGGGTTGATTCCGGCGAGTGGAACACCGCCCTTTCCTTCGAGAACAATGGCCAAACATTCAATGGACCACTTCTTCAGGACACCGACTTTGATGGCGTCGGAGACATGCATGAGTTGGGGTTGGCCATGCAGACAATCTCCAGCGCAGTCATTCCCGTCAGCGGTTCCTTTCTGGACGTACGTATCGACACACTCATGACCAGCGGTAGCGAGGCAATCGCCTTTGACAATCTCCAAGTGGTGGGTGTCCCGGAGCCCAACACAACCGCCGCCGTATTCGGGATTGCCTCCCTTATCCTGATTCTTTCACGACGCTTTCTCCCACGACGGGAGGATTAAGAGCCGAGCCTAAACATAAAAACGTATCCCTGACATACGGGCCCGCGGTTCTCCTGCCGATGAATCGCGGGCCCTCTATTATAAATCCCAAGCCTAATCCTAGTCTTAATCTTCGTCTTAATCTTAGTCTTAGTCTTCGTCTTAATCTTAGTCTTAATCTTAATCTTAATCTTAGTCTTCGTCCGGGATACTATGCGATTACCCGGGATTAAACAACCTCTGCTTCCATCCAGTCAGCCCGGATGCCGCCAAGCTTTACCGTAACCAGTTCATTCCGGATATCATGCCCCGGGCTCGGCACCCGGACTCGGATGTAGTTCTCCGTGTATCCAGGAAAACCGTCATCCCGCGGATCCTCCAGAAGCACCTTGGCCGTTTGTCCAATGCGCTCTTCCATGAAGTCGTAGCGCTTCTTCTCGCTCAGGCGGCGCAGGTGGGTGCAACGGCGACTACGTTCCTCCATTGGCACCCATCCATCCTGCCGTTGCATGACGAGGGTCCCTTCCCGCTCGGAAAACGGGAAGACATGCGTATAAGCGAAAGGCAATTCGAGAAAGAGCGAGCAAGTTTCCTCAAAGTCGGATTCCGTCTCACCCGTGAACCCGACCATGATATCCGTACCAAGGCACAAGCCCGGAACACGCTTAACCGCCTCCTGAGCAAATCCCCTGTATTCAGAAATCGAATACTTCCGTCGCATCAATTTCAGCACATTATCCGAACCCGCCTGCAAGGGAAGGTGCAAGTACGGTAGCAGGCTGTGCTCGGGATCGGCCATCCGGGCATACAACTCAACCGGGACCGTGGTTGGCTCAATACTGGATATGCGGACCCGCAGGAGCCCTTGAATCTGATTCAGCGCATCAACCAGGTCGACGATATCGCGACCCCGGTTGTCAAAGGTTCCGATATTCACGCCTGTCAGCACCAGCTCCTTGATTCCCCGCTGAGCGGCAGCCTTGGCTTCCCCGAGCGTGTTGTCCCAATCACGGGAGCGGGCACGTCCTCGGGCAAATGGAATAATGCAGAAACTGCACATGAAATCGCATCCGTCCTGCACTTTCAAATTCGCCCGCTTGTCAAAAGGGATATCCCCCGCATAACTCAGGCTGAAATCTGTCTTGCTTATGCGGTCCCGCAAGATCAACGGACGCTCGTTCTTTCCCTGCCCAACGTGATCCAGCACGGCGAATTTATCCTGGTTCCCGACAATCAGGTCCACTCCGGGAATTTCAGCGATCACGGCCGCGCCCATTTGCGAGTAACACCCGATCACGGCGGTATACGCTTCCGGATTCCTCGATACGAACTGACGAATCGCTTTTCGGCATTTTGTATCAGCCTCACGCGTCACCGTGCAGGTATTAATGATGCCCAAATCCGCTTCACTGCCAAATGGCACAACCACATACCCGGCAGCCGCCAAACGATCCTTGATCATTTGCGATTCAGCCTGATTGAGGCGGCAACCAAGCGTGTGAACGACCGCTCGCTTGACCTGCTCTGTCTGTCTAGTGGTGACCATCAGGGATACTTCACAAAACAGTAGGCCGTGGCGTCAATAGGATTGTCCTTCTGCCAGTTTGCTGTATAGTTGAGATCGGAGGGAAATTGGTGAAAAGATGGCTTTTCTTTGTATTGTTGCTCACGCTTCCGGCTGAAGCACTGTCGAGATCGGGGACAACTCGCGAGGTTACGGACGATCACTATTACGAACGCCTTCACATGGTTCGCTGGCAAATCGAGAAACGGGGTGTCCGTGACAAGGCGGTGATCAAGGCCATGCGCACAGTCCCCCGGCATGAACTGGTGCCGCCCTCCGAGGAGGACGAGGCATACTCAGACCATCCCCTGCCCATTGGACACGGACAGACGATCTCCCAACCTTATATTGTCGCGCTAATGACCGAACTGCTTGAACTCGAACCTGATGACGTGGTTCTGGAGATTGGCACAGGCTCCGGATATCAGGCCGCCATTCTCGGACAAATCGTGAGCGAGGTGGTCAGCCTGGAAATCATCGGCAAGCTGGCGAACAAGGCACGCCGTGATCTCGAACGCCTCGGGTACAAGAATATAAAGGTCAAGCATCGGGATGGCTATGGGGGCGATCCAAAAGAAGCACCCTTCGACGCTATCGTGGTGACGGCGGCGGCAACTCATATTCCCCCGCCCCTCTTGAAACAATTGAAACCCGGAGGGATCATGGTCATCCCGGTCGGGGGCAAAGCATGGACACAGAATTTGATTCTGGTGAAAAAGGATGAGGAGGGGACGATCACGAGCGAAAACATCCTGCCGGTAAGGTTTGTTCCATTGACCCGGAAGCGCCGATGATGGACAGGCGAAAGATCCGGTACAGTGATTATCTGGCCCTCGCCATCCTTTCAGCAGTGGGACTTGCCTATGAAGTACTCCTGCTAAGGGTCTTCAGCTACAGCCAGTGGACTCACTTCGCATCCATTGCCGTCTCACTGGCCCTTCTCGGATTCGGTGCCGCCGGGACCTTCCTGGTCTTGCTGGGGAAGCGAGTCGACCGGTGGGGAGACCGGTTATTCATCTCCGGGATGCTGACGGGCGTGGTGGGAATGCTGTTGTCAGTATTGCTCCCTCAATGGGTAAGCACACGACCGCTTTTCGCCATCTGGAATCTTGCAGAGCTGCAAAAGCTTCTCCTACTCGACTTTGTCGCATTCATTCCATTTTTCGGAATCGCCCTTTGTATTGGTCAAGTTTTCATCCGCTGGCCGGAATCAACCCGAAAGCTATATTGCGCCAATCTCATTGGCTCAGGAATGGGAGCGCTTTTGCCCCTTTGCCTTCTTCCACGTCTCTTCCTTGAACAGATGCTCTTCCTGATGCCGATCGTGTTGCTCATGAATGCGACCACCTTCGGTCTGTCACACAGCGGAACCCGGTTGGCCGGGCGAATCAGTCTTTCAATCACGATTCTGGCTAGCATCTGGTTGGCGGCTGGACCGCCCAAAATACCGGTTTCCGACTTCAAGCAGTTGTCCTACCTGCTGGATCTGCCGGATGCTGAAATCATTGAAGCACGACCAGGACTTTCAAACCAGTATACGGTCGTCCGCTCCAACAGCATTCGGATGGCACCTGGCTTGAGCCTTCAATGGGAATTTCCCGTTCCGGCTCAGGATGCGGCTGTCATCGATTCCGACCGGGTTATTCCCCTGCCCCGCTCTTGGGAAGCATTTGGTCATGAGCGGGCCATGCTGGGGTATGCTCCTTTTCTACTGAGAAAAGGCGGCCCTGTTGCCGTGATTGGAGCAAGTGAATGGCTCTCATTCGGACAAATGGGAAATCGACCGGTCGAATGGGTGCAGGATTCAAGCGAGCTGGCACAACTGTTTACCGATCGGGGCCTCGCCAAGCACGTGCACCAACATGTTGGGGGAGCACGCTCCTTCCTTCGCTCAACACAGGAAACCTATGCCGTCATCTATCTGGTTGATTGCTTTGGGGCGAAGGATTCCACCAGCGAAGACTACCTTCTCACAACGTGTGGCATCACTGCCGCGATCAAAAACCTACGGCCAGGCGGCGTGCTAGCCATTCCCATCAGCATGGAATACCCTCCCAAGCATGCCATCAGGCTAATCACCACACTTGATGCCGCCCTCAAAAATTCGGGCGCCCGGAACCCCGCTCGACAAGTTATTATTCTCCGGTCACTGACGGAGGTGCTTTGCCTCGTTTCCAACCAACCTTTCCAACAGACCGACCTCGACACAATCCGCTCCTTCTCGGAGAAATGGAGTTTTGATTTGGCCGCTTTCCCGGATGGCTCAAATGAGCATCCTGATACATATCACCACCTTCCGGATTCAGTCTTGTACCTCTCTGCCAAATCCATTCTCGCCGATGAGGGTGAGCTGCCCGAATCCGGCCAGTGGTACAGGACACCACCCGCGACGGATAATCAGCCATACTTTTGGCGGTCCATGCGCTGGAAATCAGTTCCAAGTTTGCTTACCACTTTCGGGAAACAAGGGCTTATCTGGCTGGATTGGGGCATTCTGGCCACAGTTATCAAGGCCGTGGTGGCAACCGTTCTGGCCGCATCCTTGATAATCCTTCCTCTGGGACGTCTCCCGCGCGGAGGAGCACCAGTCAGTCGAGGGAGCGTATTCTGGTACTTTGGAGCCCTCGGGATGGGTTTCCTACTCCTGGAAATGGCCGTTTTCCAGCGGTGCCTGCTCTTTCTCACGAATCCCGTCTCAACCGCTTCCCTTGTTATCGGGACTTTCCTTGTCGGTGCCGGGGTCGGGAGCCTCTCCACTCCACAAGCCAACTCCTCCAAAGCCGCCAAGCGCCTTTTTCTCCCAATCTTTCTGGCCTCGGCTTTTGCCTTCCTCGTCCTCTTTCCCGGAAAAGATCACTTGCTGGCATTTCCACCTTTGCTTCGCATTACCAACCTCATAATCAGCATCCTGCCCCTGGCTTGGTTCCTCGGGCGCGCTTTCCCGTGGGGATTAAGAAAGCTGGATTGTCAGCGCCCGCTCATTCCATGGGCATGGGGCGTGAATGGATTTATTTCTGTTTTGGCTGCGCCGTGCGCAACACTCCTCTCGATCCACTTTGGCCAACCCGTTTCATGGATTGGGGCCATGACGTGCTATCTACTGGCCGCCTCCATTGCATTAAGATGGAATGCCAATTCCGGTACAATCAGTGCCCGTGGCACATCCGGCCCGGGTCAAAGACGAAACTGTCTTCGGTCCCGCTGAATTTCCCCTTCTGGGAAAGGAACTCTATCAGCTGTTCCGCACTCAATCCTTTCATGGAACACGTGTAAAAGCTCGTTTCCGTTCCGAATTTCTCCCGGATCTCCGTCGCCAAACTGGCCCGACTATATCGCTTCCCGCCCGAAATCATCATCTCCATCACCTCGTGAGCATGCCGTTCTTCCATTACAAATTTCATGATGTAGCAACCTTACCCAAATCGCTCCCGGCAAATCAAGAATAATCTTTCTTTATTTAAGCCCGGACAAATCGACGATTGCCTGAACACGGAAGATTCTCCAAACTGGAAACCCATGAAGGGGCAGGCATGGTTGAGTTCTTTTTTTGCCGCAATGCTTTCAATTTGGGCATATGCGGGGGACAGCGCGACCCAGGCCCGGGAATACATGGAGAGCCGTCTTTACGACACGCTGTTCGACACGACACTGCCCGGGCAATACAAGGAAGGCGAATGGAGCCTTCGGCTCCAGCCTAAGTTCGGAGACTTCCTGGACGATGACTATGTTCGGTTTCTGGTGGGGCTACAGTACAATTTCAGCAACTATTTCGACATTCGTGCCGATATTGGAAGTTACTTCATGAACCCCACGGGAGATGGCACGGGTTCTGGACTCTACACTTTCCGCCTAAGCGCCCGCTACACGTGGCTTGAGTTTCCGGGTCCGAACAATAACCTGGCAGTTGGCCTGAAACTGTCCTTCCCCATCTCGGATCCACCGGTGGACCTGACGGACGAGTACACCCGTTACGAGCCCTATCTAACCATCAGTCACCATCCGCAGCGCTACCCAAACCTTCTTTTTTATTTAAATACCGCCTTTGAAATAGTTGAAGAGGCTCCTTTCCGGTCGAATCCGGGGACTCCCCGGCCAATGGACCAGTTCTATCTGCGTCCTGGGTTTATTTACTACAAAGGGGGTCACTTCCGGTACTCACTCGAATTGGAATACCGGACGAACGCGCTTCATTTTCGTGACAGGGATCCAGTTCCAGATGTGTACAATGGTCCACCAGACGACATACTGCGCCCGGAAAACTGGATTCTGGCCTACGAATCGGTCCACGAAGTCATCTTGTATCCCGGCCTGACTTGGTTTCCGACGCGCCAGATACGCGAAGACCTTTGGATTCCCGGGAATTGGGACCTCGGCGTGCGAATCAAAGTTCCCCTGATTGAGGAAACCGGACAGGATTTTGGGATATCCGTGCGGTTTCGATGGTTTTACGATTACCGCAAATTCATTCGCGAAGATCTGCCGTACCTCATCAACGGGCGCTTCCAGCGATAGGCCGCTCCGGAGATTTTATTTTAACTTTTCTCAAGAAAACACTTGATCCCGGCTAAAACCCCCACATGTTACATCACTTCCCTCAAAAACTTTTTGTTGCAGAGTGGAGCAGCCCGGTAGCTCGTCAGGCTCATAATCCCGCAGACGCGGGATCGCAGGTTCAAATCTGTGTTGAGTCAGACAATCTACCAGACTTCTTCACAGAAGTTAACAGTTTGTTGCAGAGTGGAGCAGCCCGGTAGCTCGTCAGGCTCATAACCTGAAGGTCGCAGGTTCAAATCCTGCCTCTGCACCCAATTTAGGCTGAAAGCCCAGATGGTGATTTTTCCATCCGGGCTTTTTGCTTTCCGGATGGACAAGTCTTATCGGGTTTACGTTCTCACCAGCAAG